>Ga0222719_10000094_pt1 | contig 84501 bp, 61 predicted proteins | sample C33_34DmetaG_FD_165039 | JGI IMG/M metagenome (GOLD analysis project Ga0222719, IMG submission 165039) | Estuarine water microbial communities from San Francisco Bay, California, United States - C33_34D | ecosystem: Environmental > Aquatic > Marine > Unclassified | place: USA: California...
TTCATCATCATATCCCCCATCAGTTCTGCCAAAAACAACAGATAGACCGTAATAATGGTAGCAACAAGTCCTGTAGGATATACCAAAACATTGGCCTGCTTGGCATAAACCACACTAGCAATGCCAAAGACAAACGCTACCACTTCGAGTAGAATTAGACTGGTTGAACGTCCCACATAGGGCTCAATAAAAAAATCGATGACCTGAGTCATTGTTATAGATTATTTTAATGTCGAGCAAATATACACTTTATAGGGTAGCACTAGCTGATGATAAACGCACAATGATAATCTCCAAGAGACAAATGTGCTAATTGGTACTGCTGCAAAACAGCATCGTAATGACACTCTCCCATTAGTGAATGGTCGGTGAGTAAGAAGGGCGGGATTTGCAGATGATTCTTAAAGCTCAAACCAGGGATAGCTAACAGCTTATACAAGGACTCCTTGGCGCACCAAATAGCAGTTAATTGACGGGCCAATTGATCACTCTCTTGATCCAGATAATCCCATTCCGAACCGATAAATTTCGTTGCTATCTTAACAATTTTGGATCTAACCCTTTCAATATCAATACCTACTGGTTTATCGCTGACAATGATTGCGGCATAGTCAAAAGAATGGGTAATCGAAATATAGCGACCATCGCTCAAGTGAGGTTTGCCCGAGTCATCATAGATCAAATCGGCATCAAAGTAATTTTCGATTGCCAACAAATGCCGAACACTGAGAAATCCACAGCGGTGGATGAGGTTTCTCATGCCTGCTAAACGAATTCCACTCTTTGGGGTCAAAACCAGATTGGCTTGAAGTTCGTCAGCAGCTTCTGTAATCATCCAAATGTGTACAGCAGTTTCAGAATTTACCTTAATGGATTTGAATAATGGCAAGGTCGTTTTGTTTGGAATGCGTATTTTTGCTCAGCGATTTAAAAGACAAATATAATCTTATGAGCACTAAAACAGTATCCTTTGTACCATTTAAAGTCAAAGACATGTCCTTGGCCGATTGGGGTCGTAAAGAAATTACTTTGGCAGAAGCCGAAATGCCGGGCTTGATGGAACTTCGTCGAGAATATGGTCCGTCCCAGCCGCTTGCTGGTGCTCGGATCGCAGGATGCCTGCACATGACCATTCAAACAGCTGTATTGATCGAAACATTGGTTGCCCTGGGAGCCCAGGTTACTTGGAGTTCTTGTAATATTTTCTCCACTCAAGATCACGCTGCCGCAGCTATTGCCGCCGCTGGAATACCAGTATATTCCTGGAAAGGTATGACTGAAGAAGAATTTGAATGGTGTATTGAACAAACCCTGTTTTTCGGTGAAGACAGAGCACCTCTCAATTTGATTTTAGATGATGGTGGTGATTTGACAATATGGTTTTTGACCACTACTCAGAGCTTGTCCATGGGATTAATGGCTTGTCTGAAGAAACAACTACAGGTGTTCACCGTTTATATGAACGCATGGCCCATGGCACTCTGCCTATGCCGGCCATCAATGTCAATGACTCTGTTACGAAAAGTAAATTTGATAATAAATACGGCTGTAGAGAAAGTGCCGTCGATGCCATTCGACGTGCAACAGATTTGATGTTGGCCGGAAAACGAGTTGTTGTTTGTGGCTATGGCGATGTCGGCAAAGGCACTGCTGCCTCGTTCAGAGGAGCAGGTAGTATTGTTACTGTGACAGAAATTGACCCTATCTGTGCCCTTCAAGCAGCTATGGATGGTTATGAAGTTAAAAAACTAGACTCCGTTGTCCGTAATGCAGACATTATTGTCACTGCTACTGGAAATAAAGACATTGTTTTACAAAGGCACTTCGAAGCCATGAAAGACAAAACGGTCGTATGCAACATTGGTCATTTTGACAATGAAATTGATATGGCTTGGTTAAACGAAAATCATGGTCACTCAAAATCGGAGATCAAACCACAAGTCGATCAATATACCATCAATGGTAGAGATATTGTCATTTTAGCTGAAGGTCGATTGGTCAATTTAGGGTGTGCCACAGGTCATCCCAGCTTTGTAATGAGCAACTCATTTACAAATCAGGTGTTAGCTCAAATAGAATTGTGGAAAAATGCTAAAAACTACAAGAACGAGGTATACACGCTACCCAAACATCTGGATGAAAAAGTGGCTAAACTACATCTGGAAAAACTTGGTGTCGAACTCGAAAAATTGAGTTCAGAGCAGGCTTCCTATATTGGTGTTAAAGCAGAAGGTCCATTTAAACCAGACTACTACAGATACTAGTACCAGCGTTTTTTAGGCTTACGTGCTTTGGAATTAGTTTCTGAGGTAGTCGTTGATGAGGCTTTACCTTTGTGACCACTTCTCGAGGGGTTTTTTCCAGAACCAGTTGATTTAGAACCAGATTTCCCTTCTCCCCTGGCTATTGCCTTTTTCGAGGGTTTTCTTGGTGTATAAAAACCTTCAATTTCTTCCAAGGGCAAAGTAAAGTCAATCAATCTTTCTATTCCTCGGAGGTAGTTGTTTTCATCTGGACTAACAAAAGAAATAGCGACACCATCGGCGCCAGCTCTTCCTGTACGTCCAATTCTATGAACATAGTCTTCCGATATATTTGGTAAATCAAAATTAACCACATGAGGTAATAAGGGAATATCCAACCCTCGTGCAGCAATATCGGTAGCGACAAGAATTCTCACTTTATTGCGCTTAAAATCGGCCAAGGCCTTAGTCCGCGCACCTTGACTTTTATTACCATGAATAGCTACAGAGGTAATGCCTTCCTTTTCAATACGCTCGCTGAGATTATTAGCTCCATGCTTCGTCCGACAAAAAACTAACGCTTGATTCCAATTTTGATCATTAATCAATTTTAAAAGTAAATCGCGCTTTTTTGACTTATCAACGCGATATCCCATTTGAGAAATAGACTCTACCGTTGAATTGGGCGGTGACACATCTACAGTAACAGGTTGATTTAGAATATCTTTAGTTAGTTTTTTGATTTCACCAGAAAAGGTTGCTGAAAACATTAAATTCTGGCGTTGTGGCGGCATCAGTGAAATAATTTTTTTAATGTCTCCTAAAAAACCCATATCCAACATTCTGTCAGCCTCATCTAACACAAACATAGAAATCGATTTAAGTGACAGATGTCTTTGATTGTATAAATCGAGTAGCCTACCTGGAGTTGCTATCACAATGTCTTGTCCTTGTTGAAGGGCTCTGACCTGAGGGTTTTGATTGACACCTCCAAAAATTACCGTTGAGCGCAATTTTGTAAACTGTGCATACGATCTCAAATTATTAGAAACCTGTGCTGCCAATTCTCGAGTAGGTGTTAAAATCAGCGCACGCGGTTGACGGCGTCCTTTAATTTCGTTTTTACTAAGGATATGTAAAATGGGCAAAGTGAAACTTGCTGTTTTTCCAGTTCCAGTTTGGGCCGAAGCCAGCATGTCCGAACCCGATAATACATGGGGAATGGCTTGTTCTTGAATTGGAGTGGGTGTTGTGTAACCTTGTTTAGCTACTGCTTTTAGTAGCTCAAGAGATAATCCGAGTTTGTCAAATGACATTTAGAGTGGTTTTTTGAGAGCGATCAGATGCAATTAAAAGACCTCCCCTTATTAAAGCGGCAAAGGTACACCTAATAATCCAATGAAATACACCGGTATCATCTTAAGATTTTTGCATAAAAAAAGCCCCACAAGTGGGGCTTTCAATAAATTTGAGTAGCAATTAGGCCTCAAAAGGAACAATTGATACGTAAGATTTATTGTCTTTTTTCTTTTGAAACTTGACGATACCGTCAACTCTCGCGTGAAGCGTGTGGTCTTTTCCCGCATACACATTCTCACCAGGGTGATGAGCTGTACCGCGCTGGCGAATGAGAATATTGCCAGCGATAGCCGCTTGGCCTCCAAATATCTTAACACCTAAGCGTTTCGATTCTGATTCTCTACCGTTTTTAGAACTACCGACTCCTTTTTTATGTGCCATGATTTATGTCTTTTAAATGGATTAGGTTTAGCTTAAGGCCGCAATTAAATCGGCTTTTTTCATCGCCGAAATTCCTGTAATACCTTTTTCTTTTGCCAAAGCTTTCAAATCAGCAACTGACATTTTACTCAAATCGACAGCTGGCGCTTTGTCCTCAACCTGCTTGGACTTGGCAGCTGGTTTTGCTGGAGCCTTTTCAGTTTTTGATACCGCTGGTTTGGCACCAGAGGCAACAATGTTGTCGATCTGAATTTCTGTATAGGATTGTCTGTGACCGTTTTTAACACGGTATCCTTTACGACGTTTCTTTTTAAACACGATGACTTTATCACCGCGTAAGTGTTTCAATACTTTAGCACTCACTTGAGCACCATCTATAACCGGGGCGCCTAAAGTTACTTTGCCACTGTCGTCCAAAAGAAGCACATTGTCAAAAGTGACTTTGTTGCCTTCTTCAGAATCCAAACGGTTTACAAAGACTTTTTGGTCTTTAACAACTTTGAATTGTTGCCCTGCTATCTCTACAATTGCGTACATCGCGCTGGGTTTAAGGGTTGATCATTATTAAAATGCTTGCAAATATAGTGTAATTTGAAAAACCAACAAACCTTTCAAGACATATTACGCTATACTTGTTGAATCACTTGTTTCTATTGGACAAATACACCCCAAACAATATGAGAATTGCGGCCAAAGCCTGTTCGAAATATAATTTCTCACCATCAAGGGTAGCCCACAAAACGGCTACCAAAGGCATTAAATAGGTCACCGAAGATGCAAATACGGGTGTAGACATCTGGACCAATCGATTAAACAAGACCTTGGCAATTGCTGTGCCGAAGAGTGACAATATCAGGACATACCTCATAGATGCCAATACCTCGGGGGATTGATATTCTCCATTTTCAAAAAATCCACTGAAATAAAGAATAGCAAATGCGGGAACCATTAAGACGACAAAATTGCCAGCAGCAATTGTGAGTGCTGTCATTTCTTGCAAGTGCTTTTTGATGATATTAATATTTAGGGCATACATCAAGGTTGATAAAATCACAAATCCGGCATAATAATAATTTTGTTCTGGATTTAACTGAGCTCCATAACCTATCAGAACCGCTGTTCCCATAAAACCGATTACAACCCCGACCGCCTGTCTGGTTGTTGTTCCAATTTTAAAAAGGGCCAAACCGAATAGGATAGTATTAAGAGGCACCAGTCCATTTAAAATAGACGCGACAGCACTGTCGATTTCAGTTTCGGCTATGGCAAAAAGAAAAGCTGGGAAAAATGTTCCCAAAATAGCAGAACCCACAACCCACGGCCACTGTTGTCTTGTAATATTTTTAATCAAATGTGAGCCAACTAATAAAATCATAGCCCCAGAGAAGAGCAATCGAAGCGATCCCAATTGAACTGGGTCAAGCCCGATTAAACCCTTTTTAATCAGAATGAATGAACTCCCCCAAATGACAGAAAGGGCTACGAGAAAAAACCATTTTTTATAGGTCTCAAATATTATTGATACGCTCACCATTAATATATTTATGATTGCAAAGAAATGTATAATTTTATTACTTTAGCCTCCACTTAATTAATATTTACGTTATGAAAAAATACCTAACAATTTCATTCCTAACCCTATTAAGCTTTCAATGTAAGAATGCTCCAGAAGAAGTCGAAATCGTACATGTCGATACTACCGAAACAAAACAAATAATGCCTGAAAATGAAGATTATGCTTTAGCAGAATTCACTATTGAAGGTATGACCTGCGCAATGGGATGCGCGAAGACTATTGAAACAAATTTATCTAAAACCGAGGGCGTTGCCCATGCCGCGGTAGACTTTGACTCCAAAACTGCCCGTGTCAAGTTTGATCCAACAGTTTTAGATCTCGATGATATTGAATCCTCAGTCAAAGCTTCAGGAGACATGTACCAAGCTGTAAACATAAAGAGGGTAAGCGATTTTAATACAAACGAATCTCATAAAACGGCTTGTAAAATGGCTTGCTGTAAAGGAAAAACTGACGCCAAATCTTGTAAGGCAGATTGTGAAAAGCCCTGTTGCAAAGACAAAGCAAAAGAAGAGGCTAAGGCTTGTGCTGCCGATTGTAAAAAAGAATGCTGTAAGACAAAAAGCTCTTAGTTATTCCTGAGATTTCCATTGCAAGCTTTCCATGAAACGACGGAGATCCGATCTCAAGTAATCAATTGCTGGGAGGATAGAGTCATAATTGGGTTGACTAGAGAAATAGAGCGCGCCCGACAAAAAGTGATTTATGCTATCCGTAACATAAAACTGCAAGGGTGACGCGGCATTACCCGTAACATCGTAAAACATACCGTATACCTTGTTGACAACATCTTGATATGGTTGCATTTCTATGGCATCGGCTTTGATGGCGTGTTTTTGAGTTCTATTTTGAGCATCCAACAAAAGCGATTCCAAATCGTTTGACTTTAAAGAAACATAGGTACAGTACAAAACAGCGTTTTGTTTGGGATAAACCAAATTCATTTGTTTTCGCCTAGTCATATCTTTATTAACAGACTGATAAACATCGCACCAAATATTTTTGTCGAACGTAAATGCGTCATTTTGGTCAAACAGCAGGTAGCGGGAATCTGGAAAAGACAAACGCAAATAGCCTTTTGGTTTTGGCACTGCAGCTTCTTCGCACGATTGCGTCAATACAAGCACCGTTAGCAGGGTTACAAAAAGTGCACTTGCTCTTTCGATAATTTGATTTTTTTGATTCGTTTTTTGTCCAGTTGTTCAATGGTGAAGGTACAGTGGTGAAAATTAATCACGGCACCCCTTTTGGGGAAATTTCCTGACAATTCGAGAACTAAACCTGCTAAGGTATCGGCCTCTCCTTTGGCAGCTTCAAAAAGATCTACATTGTCAATTTGCGCAATGCGATAGACGTCCTTCAAATTGGTTTTACCATCAAACATAAAATTCAAGTCGTCAATTTTTACAAAATTCACATCATCATCATCGAATTCGTCAGAAATATCACCAACAATTTCCTCAATGATATCCTCAAGGGTAACCAGTCCCGAAGTACCACCATATTCGTCTACTACCAAAGCTAGGTGCACCTTTTTTTCTTGAAACTCAGCCATTAGATCATCCAGTTTCTTATTCTCAGGGACGAAATACGGATCGCGAAGCAGGCCAGTCCAATCAAAGGACGCATCATTTAAATGTGACAACAAATCTTTTACGTATAATATTCCAACGACATGATCGATATCTGTATCGTAGATTGGCACTCGAGAGTGTCCATTTTCTAGAATATCGGCAAGCACTTGTTCGAAGGGCGTGTTAATATCTATTGCATGAATATCAAGCCTTTGACTCATAACCTGCTTGGTGTCTGTATTACCAAAAGAAACTATTCCTTTTAATATTTTTTGCTCTTGTTTTGAGGTATCCTCAGGATCTGTCAACTCCAAAGCCTGAGACAAGTGATCTACACTAAAGCTAGATTTTCTCTGTGAAAACCCACTTCTCAGAAAAGAAGTAATCATTTGCATGGGTTTACTAATTGGCTTTAGCACATAAAACAATCCATATAAAGGTCGGGCAACAAATAGGGCAAACTTCAGATTGTTTCGATTGGCATAAATCTTGGGTAATATTTCTCCAAATATCAAAAGCAAAAAAGTAGCTACGACAATTTCAACGACAAATCTCAGCACTGTATCCTCAATGTCGATGAATAAAGTATCTCCTAATTTAGAGAATAAGAGAACAATCCCAATATTGATAAAATTGTTCGCGACTAAAATGGTTGCCAGAAGACGTTCTGGCCATTGGATCATGCACTGTATCAGCTTGATACTTTCAGAATCAGACTCTGATAATTGCGTTTGAGTTAATGAAAAACACGCTACTTCTGACCCAGACACTAGGGCAGACATACCCAACAGTATTGTGAAAACAAATAAACCCTGAAAAAAAGCGAAATCAATCGTACCAAGTAGTACAAGTAAACTTAATGGGTCTGAGTCCAAATTCTGTTGTGTTAGTTAGTCCTAAAAGGGTAAGTCTGAGTTATCAGTTGGTGGTGATTCTGGCGCTAAGGTATTGTCTTTAGAGGCGCTACTAGGGTCTGATTTTGTAGACAAAAAGGTGAATTCATTGCAAACCACTTCGGTAGAATAACGATCAACACCTTTGTCATCTTGCCATTTCCTAGTTTTAATCCGGCCTTCGATATAAACTTTATCACCCTTACTAAGGTATTTTTCGCAAATTTCAGCTGCCTTATTTCGGACAACAACATTGTGCCATTCTGTGTTAGTCACCCTTTCGTTGGTCTGTTTGTTCGTGTAAGATTCGTTTGTAGCTAAAGAAAAACGACCAACGCAGGCACCGTCATCAAAATAGTGCATTTTAACGTCATCTCCCAGATGACCAATCAACATGACTTTATTTAAAGTTCCTGACATAACTTGAGGTTTTTATAGCCTAAAAGGCTTGTTAATACAATTGACATTAAAAATACAAAAAAATGAAAGCTTACTATAAATGTCTTCTGAAATTTTTCAAAAATCTAACGATGAGCTGAGGCATTGGATATTTTTCAAAGACTTCTAAAGACAAAAAATCAGCATTGATTTGGTCTGCGCGAGCAAGCCAAAAGTTCGCAAAGATATGTTGATGGGTTAGTTTTTGCACAATAGGTTTTGCATTAATTAAAGATAAGTCCCCCTGAATGTTATATTTAAAGAGCTCAGACACCTGATGTCGCATATCCCTAACCCCGAGCAAACCATTTGATTCAATTAGCGGAAATTCGTACAAGTGTTGCCATATGTCCTTTTCCAAGCGCTTATTCAAGGGGGTTTTCCGCTCCAGATCGAGATATATCAAATAATTGAAATACCTTTTTCGGACTTTCACTTTATTGGTTTTGACAGGCAAATTGATTACTTCCTTATTAGCAAGTGCAGCGCAGCTACTGTTCAAAGGACACTTGCAGCAACTGGGCTGCTTGGGGGTGCATATTAATGCCCCAAATTCCATAACAGCTTGGTTGTAATCACCAATCCTTTGGTCAGGCAATATTTCTTGTGATAAGGTTTTAAAATAATTAATCCCTGATGATTCGTTAATCGGCAAACTCACACCAAAATAGCGCGACAAAACGCGGTATACATTACCGTCGACAACGGCAACCTTCTCGTCATAACAAATTGAAGCCACCGCATTGGCAGTGTAAGGGCCTATTCCCGGCAATTGCATTAAACCAGTGGCTGTTTTAGGAAAATCACCTTCCAAGTGAGTAGCTACTTCAATAGCCGTCTTGTGCAAATTGCGGGCTCTCGAGTAATAGCCCAAGCCTTCCCAAGCCTTGAGCACTTCCTGTTCATTGGCTTTGGCCAGATCAAAAACAGTAGGAAATTGGGACCGGAAATTTAAATAATAGGGCAAGCCTTGCGCTACTTGAGTTTGCTGGAGTATAACTTCAGAAAGCCAAATCAAATAAGGCTCTTTCGTAGTCCGCCACGGCAAGTCTCTTTGATTATCATCAAACCATCTTAAAAGGACATCGGATAAATTGGGCTGAACCATATAGCGAGTTCAAAAGTAAGCTTTTAAGGGCTTAAAAATTAATAAATGAGCTTGAATTATTGAATTTAAACTCTATATTTGCAACCCTTTAAAGAATAACCAGATATAAATTTATACTTATGACAAAAGCTGAATTGGTTTCGAAAATATCTGATCAACTGGGCATCGAAAAAGGAGATGTTCTTGCCACTGTTGAATCATTTATGAACGAAGTAAAATCCTCCGTGGCTAGTGGTAATAATGTTTACTTAAGAGGTTTTGGGAGTTTTATTGTTAAAACCCGAGCTGAAAAAACTGGCCGCAATATTTCTAAAAACACCACAATAACTATCCCTGCACACAACATTCCTGCCTTTAAACCGGCCAAAGTGTTTGTTCAGTCTGTCAAGGAACATGTTAAGGTGAAATAAGCTGCCCTATTGTTTAATAATATTTAAAAATAATTATTTATGCCAAGCGGTAAAAAACGTAAAAGACATAAGGTAGCGACGCACAAGCGCAAGAAGCGCAGACGTGCGAATCGTCACAAGAAGAAGTAATTTAGATTACTCTTCATCTAATAGCGTTCTTTGACATCTAAATTCAGCGTTTTCACTCAAGTGTCGCGTTGAGTTTTACGATAATTATCCTGTAAATATTACATAAATCCATCTGTACCCGTTTTGGGTATGGATTTAAATTAACTATATATGTCAAAAGAATTAATCATACGTTCTGATTCGGGACAAGTTGATTTTGCCCTCATGGAAGATGGTAGATTGACAGAATTACACAGAGATGAAGGAGATACACAGTTTGCAGTTGGCGATATTTTTATTGCTAAAGCAAGAAAATGTGTTCCAGGATTGAATGCAGCATTTGTTAATGTTGGCTACGAAAAAGATGGTTTTTTACACTATCACGATTTAGGTCCTAATGTACCATCTCTCATAAAATTCGTCAAAAGCGTAAGTTCAGGTAAGTTAAAAGATTTTTCTCTCAAAAATTACGAGTTAGAAGACGGTATTGATAAAGACGGAAGAATAGTTGACGCCGTCAAAGTCAATCAATCCATTTTGGTACAAGTCATTAAGGAACCTATTTCAACAAAAGGTCCCAGACTGAATTCCGAAATATCACTTGCTGGAAGATACCTCGTATTGGTACCTTTTTCAGACCGCATTTCGATTTCTCAGAAAATTGAAGGTCATGAAGAAAAAGACCGACTCAAAAGACTAGTAAAAAGTATTACTCCCAAAGGATTTGGAGTAATTGTACGAACAGTTGCACAAGATAAGAAAGTTGCCGATTTGGATCGGGACTTGTCTAATCTATACAACAAATGGATTGCATTGTGCAAGAAAATTCCAAAAGCGAGTTTTCCGACAAAAATTCATGAAGACGGCAACAAGGCTTTTTCCATTCTTAGAGATATTTTTAACGACTCATTTACTTCAATCGTTGTTGACGACGAGAATTTATATTATCAAATCAAAGACAACATCGCTGAAATAGCACCCCAAAAAGAGTCGATAGTCAAATTTTATCAATCTTCAGTTCCTATTTTCGAGAAGTACGGCGTTGAACGAGAAATTAAAACCTCGTTTGGTCGCCATGTTTCAACAGACAAAGGAGCCTCACTTATCATAGAACATACAGAAGCACTGCATGTTATCGATGTCAATAGTGGCAAAGGATCAAACAACTCGAAAAATCCTGAGGAGGTCTCACTCGAAGTGAATTTATTGGCAGCAACTGAAATTGCCCGGCAACTGCGCTTGCGCGACATGGGCGGTATTATTGTTATCGATTTTATTGATTTGGGCAGAGCCGAAAACAGAAAACAGCTTTTCAATCACTTTAGAGATGAGATGAAAAATGATAGGGCAAAGCATAAAATTTTGCCTCCTTCAAAATTTGGTCTGATACAAATGACACGACAGCGTGTTCGTCCAGAAATGGAAATCAAAACCAAAGAGAAGGACCCTAACGGCGGAAACAATGAAGAGGTAGAAGCACCTATTTTATTGTTACAAACTATGACTTTGGAGCTAGAATCCCTTATTCGCAAGAAACATAAAAAGATGGTACTTCATGTACATCCCTTTATTGCAGCCTTTTTGAAACAAGGCTTTCCTTCCATACGAATGAAATGGTACTTCAAACACAAGGCCTGGGTGAAAATCCTACCTAGGGATGCCTATACCTATCTCGAATTTCATTTTCTCGACGCAAAAGGAAAGAGATTGCGCTAATTAAAAACCCCACAAATGTGGGGTTTTTTTATATCCTAAAATTAAGGCGCAGGGTTAGGAATTTGGGCATGCACTTCAGCTATTGCTTTCAATACATCATCCGATAAGGTATGATTGATACTTAAAATATTTTCCTCCAATTGTTTCAAATTGGTAGCTCCAATAATGTTGGCTGTTACAAAAGGTTGAGCGTTAACAAAAGCCAATGCCATTTGCGCCAAACTGATATTAAACTCATTAGCAATTGCCATATATTTCCTAGTCGCCTCGGTAGATTGCTCACTACTATACCTTGAAAAACGTGGAAAGAGTTTTAATCTAGAATTTTCAGCAGCAGTATTATTAATATATTTTCCACTAAGTACCCCGAAGGCCAGAGGTGAATAGGCCAATAGACCTATATTTTCTCTCACTGCAATTTCGGCAAGATCGCCTTCAAAAGTTCTGTTTAAAAGAGAATATGAATTCTGAATGGTACGCATTCTGGGCAGCTGATGCGTTTTCGATTCCTCCAAAAATCTCATGGTCCCCCACGATGATTCATTAGAAATTCCAATATGTCTGATTTTACCCGTCTTGACTACTTCATCTAGGGTTAGTAAAACTTCATGAAAATTTTCTGTCCATGGATCATCCGGCCTGTGCTGATAGTCTCTAATTCCAAATCTATTGGTATGTCGCTCTGGCCAATGAAGTTGGTACAAATCGATATAATCGGTCTGTAATCTTTTAAGGCTCTTATCGACAGCCGTTTTAATAGCCTTTGGGCTAAACCCTTCTGTACTGATATGCGCAGTGTAGTCACCTGGACCAGCAATTTTTGTAGCCAAAACAACTTGATCTCTATTTTTACGTTCTTTGAGCCAATTCCCAATGATAGTGCTGGTTCGTCCTTGGGTCTCGGCAGTAGCTGGCACCGGATAGAGCTCAGCAGTGTCAATAAAGTTGACACCTTGTTCCAGGGCCATATCTAACTGCTCAAACCCCTCTTCTTGCGAATTTTGATTTCCCCACGTCATGGTTCCGAGACAGATTTTACTAATTTTTATGTCAGTTTGGGGAATCGTTGTGTATTTCATTGGTTTGATTGTTATGATATTTCGACAAGCACTGGACAATGATCGCTGTGAACCGCTTCGGGAAGGATTACTGCCCTTATCAACCTAGACTCCATCGGCTTTGAAACTAGGGTGTAATCTAAACGCCACCCTTTGTTATTTGCTCTTGAATTAGCTCTATAGCTCCACCAAGAATAATGATGAGGGGCACTGTTAAAATGTCGGAAAGCATCAATAAATCCACTTTTCAAAAAGCGACTAAACCAAGCTCTTTCCTCGGGCAAGAAACCTGAAACATTCTTATTTCTAATTGGATCGTGAATATCTATGGCCTCATGACAAATGTTATAATCGCCGCAAATAATCAAATTGGGATGGGTGTCTTTCAAGGAATCAATATAATGATGAAACATATCCATATACTCCAATTTATGAGTCAACCGATCCAAATTGGTGCCCGATGGGACATAAACGCTCATCACTGAACATTTTTCAAAATCTGCCCTAATGTTTCGACCTTCAAAATCCATTGATTCTATCCCCGTGCCATAGGCAACATGTAGAGGCTCATCTTTACTCAAAATCGCAACACCACTATATCCTTTTTTCTGAGCGCTAAACCAATAGTGATGTTTATAACCTGCGGCTTCAAAGGCCGCCAAATCGATTTGATCTTGATTGGCTTTAATTTCCTGAAGACAGACCACGTCAGCATTTGTAGTTTTGAGCCACTCAACCAGGCCTTTTTTTTGAGCAGCACGCACACCATTAACGTTGTAAGAAATGATTTTCATAAAATATCAACGAAGTTACTAAGTCTATTTAAATTTGAGGCTTTTCCCTTATAATATTATTAAAACAAACTAATAATCTAAGTTTCATCAGTCAATCTGATCAATAATAGGTTTTGGCAAAATAAATTACGCTAAATTTAGTTTGATATGAAGTGTGGAATAATATGACATCTTTCAGTGGTTGGATTTGTACCTGCTGTCTTATAGTAGCAGTATGGCAAAGCAAGGCACAAGTGAACTCAAACTTAGATGTTCGCGTGACTGTAGCTGTCCAAAATCCATTAACTATAGACGCTGTAAGCATAGACTCTCAAAAACCCCTTGTGGTGAGAAATAAGAAAGGTGAATTGATTTTACCCCATACTTACAAAGTTGACTATTCAAAGGCCGAGTTGAGATTTCTGTCAGCACCCTCCGCCGACTCAGTGGTGATCGAATACTCCCGATTTCCAACGTTTTTAACCGATAGTTATCAAAGTTTAGATGACGCGCTAATCGTTAGAAATACCGGCAATCTAGAGCGACTTTATCGGCTTAAACAACCAAGACTCGATCAAGACCAAACTTTCTTTGGAGGCCTCAATAGTTCGGGGGCCTTATCGCGAGGATTGACCATTGGCAATAATCAAAATACTGTGTTAAACAGTAATTTGGATCTTAAAATTTACGGAAACCTCAACGAAAATGTGACACTTCGAGCATCCATCCAAGATGCAAACATTCCTATTCAAGATGGCGGATATTCAAAACGTCTTGATGAATTCGATCAAATCTTTATAGAATTCGAAAGTTCCCAATGGCGACTAAGAGGGGGGGATATTGACATAACCCACCAAAATACAGAATTTGCTAATTTTTCAAAACGGATACAAGGCATTTCTTTCAATTCTCAATGGCACAGCAATGAATCTGAAAAACAACTTTTTGCATCAGCAGCTCTGGCAAAAGGCCAATTTGCACGATCTCAATTTCGAGGTGTTGAGGGCAACCAAGGGCCTTATAAGCTTAAGGGGGAAAATGGCGAACTTTATGTTCTTATTGTTTCAGGTAGTGAAAGAATTTATATTAATGGGATTCTCTTGGAACGAGGTCAAGACAAGGATTATACTATCGATTACAATGCTGGCGAAATTCTCTTTACAGCCACATTACCAATCACTTCGGATATGAGAATTTCTGCCGATTATCAATACAGTGATCGCAATTATACCCGATTCATGACCTTCAACGGAGGTGCATACAACAGCGATAATTGGCGTATAAAGGGGACCGTGTTTTCAGAAAGTGATCTGAAAAATCAACCACTACAACAAAATTTAACAGAAGTACAACAACTGTATTTATCGGAAGCTAGAGATGGTCCTGAGGGCATTTTTGCGCCTTACGAAGAAATGACTCCATTTGATCAGAATAGAATTCTTTACAAAAAAATTACGATTGATGGTCAAGAGGTATTCCAATACTCAAATAATCCAGACGATGAACTGTATGCGCTGAAATTTACCAATGTAGGGACGAATCAAGGGAACTATCAATTGATTTCAACTGATGCAATAGCTTATATTTACGCCTATGTTGCGCCAATCGACGGCGTACCTCAAGGTAGTTTCGAGCCTATTGTTCGACTCGTCGCTCCTCAAAGCCTGCGTTTAGCTAATATCGTAGGTGGGTATCAAGTAGGCCCTAAATCCAAAATTGACTTTGATTTAGCTGCCAGTCAATATGATCAAAATTTGTTTTCAAACATTGATGATAATGACAATAACGGCTTTGCTGGAAATCTTCAATTTTTACACAAATTTTCAAAGGATGACAATCCGTGGCAGTGGCAAGTAAAAAGTGCTTTTCAAAAAGTTCATAACAATTTTAAAAGCATCGAGGCACTCTACTCAATTGAATTTAACAGGGACTGGGATCTTCAGGATGTTTCGGGCGCACGTCAATACATAAGGAATTACCTTACGGCAATCAAAGACAGCACAGCTGCCTTCACTTATGGTTACGAGAGTCTGAATCAAGGAGATCATTACAACGGTCAAAAACACAAGTTTGATGCGCAATGGACCAATAATCGATTGACTTCAGTAACCGAATCAAGTGTTTTAAGTGTGAACGGGCTCTACCAAACACGTTTCCTGAGATTATATCAGAGGATAGAATATATTGAGGACACCTGGCGAGCGGGAATAATTTTGAATGCAGAAGATCTGAAAAAGCAGAATAGTCTTACCGAGGACATGTCCCCACTAAGCAATCGCTTTAAACACCTGGATGGATATATAGGGGTCGGTGATAGCCTAGGAATCCATGGAACTATTGGTTATCGATTTCACGTTAATGACAGTGTTTATAACGGGGGTATTCAAAAAGCCAACCATGCCAGTACGGTATATATAAATTCTACGGTAATTAAGAGCTCGGTAAGTCAACTGTCTTTATTTGCCAACTACCGAAAACAAACCGCATTTGCGCAAGATTCTGATGGCGAAGAAACCCTGAATGCCAGAATACAATACCGTCAAAATTTGTTCAAAAAATTAATTGATTGGCAGACTTTAGTTGAGACAAGCTCTGGTCAATTGCCTCAACAAGGCTATACTTTTGTTGAAGTCGAGCCTGGCCAGGGCAGCTATACCTGGATAGATTACAACGGAAATGGTATTCAGGAGTTAGAGGAATTTGAAATTGCAAACTTTCAAGACCAAGGGATTTATGTCCGGCTTTTTCTACCCCATCAAGTATTTGTAAAAACGCAACAACAGGTTTTTCGTCAAAACTTCATTATAAACCCAAAGCTTATGACAGCTAATACGGACGGAAAATTAATCCAAAAATTTTATAATCAAACTTCTTTTTCGCTCGACCGTAAAGCTAAGAGAGGCATAAATAATTTTGATTTTAACATCACTGATTGGGAGTCTGCCGACGTCCTCGCTTTAGACCTGCAATTGCGCAACAGTCTTCATTTTAATCGGGATGAGCAACAGCACAACAGTACGTATTATTATATCAGAAACCAATCTCAAAACCTGTGGAGCACTGGACTGATTAAAAATGAATCCGAAAGACACCAAATGAGGTGGATTCATCAATTCCATCCCAATTGGGTGGCTAACATGTCCGCTGAAAAGGAAATCGTAAAGCGGCGCAGCGAATCCTTTCCCGGCAGGAATTTTGAATTACATACAAGCTCAATCTCCCCCCATTTATCTTATAACTTTGACGCGAGCTCCCAACTAAATTTTATAGGTGAGTGGCGCCAGACAGAGAACCAAATAAACGCAAAAGAATCCCTAAATCAGCAACAATTAGCCCTTAGCTTTTCATCTGCTTTTAAGACCTCATCGACCTTAAATGCTGAATTGAGATACATTAAAAATGACTTTACAGGTCAAGGCAATACACCCGTAGCCTATCAACTTCTAGAGGGTTTACAAACTGGCGAAAACTGGACTTGGTCTCTGGTGGGACAGCAAAAATTGACCAAAACACTGGACTTAAATGTCAATTATTTTGGAAGAAAATCGACCGATCTAAAGACTATTCACACCGGAACTATTCAACTACGAGCTAATTTTTAAAACTAAATATTTGTATATTTTACAAAACGAAACCCCATGAAACCTCTAGTAAATCTTCTATCTCTTATTGCGCTATTCACATTGTCGTGTAAAAGTCAAAAGCCAGACAAACCCATCGCTATTCCCGAAGGATATCTCTCAGGACTTCTCGCAATTGTTGAAGACAGCCCTTGCAAGTATCAATTCAAAAGTGTGTCGAGCGATGAAACCTTTGACTTAATCGATGCCGAATCAAAACTACCAAGTCACCAGCTGAAAAACGGCCAACAAATAATTCTTAAAATTGTTCGGCTAAGACAGGCTAATAGATGCGACAACCTGCTTCCAGCCCAAGTAATTGACGTATCTACTCAATAAATAACATCACATTCTTTATGGCAGTCAAATATTCTATAATTTTGACCTCTATGAAGAAAGTTTTTGTAGTTGATAATTATGATTCATTCACCTATAATTTGGTGCACTATTTCGAAGAACTTGATTGCGCTGTTACTGTAAAGCAAAACGATCAATTTGATCTTGATGAGCTTGAACTATTTGAGACCATTGTATTGTCACCAGGTCCGGGACTGCCAAAAGATGCAGGATTACTGATGGAAGTCATTTTAAGATACGGCTCAACCAAAAAGATTTTAGGCGTATGTCTTGGTCTTCAAGCTATTGTAGAGGTTTATGGCGGTACAATTACAAATCTTGATCAAGTATTTCACGGGGTTTCAACAGAAGTTCAAATCAATCCAAACGACCCTCTTTTCAAAAATTTACCTGCAACAATCGATGTTGGAAGATATCATTCATGGGCTGCTGCCACCCCCCTGCCTGCCTGTTTAACCGTCACCGCTCAAGATGAAGCCGGTATTACTATGGCCATAAGGCACAAAACTTTTGACATATGCGCCGTGCAGTTTCATCCCGAATCCATTATGACCTCCCATGGCAAAGAAATTTTGAGGAATTGGCTAGAACAATAAAAAAAAGAGCGCTATAAGCGCTCTTTTTTACTCAGCATAGATGCGATACACTATTTTACAATGATTCGTTGAGACTCGCTTACTTCCGTATTTCCAATTGTCACTATATACACTCCTGCTGACATGTAAGACATGTTCAATTGGTGTTGGTATCCTAAGCCCGTTTCATTAAACAACGATCTCCAATAGATTTGTTGACCTAAAGTGTTGTACACTTTTAACTCCAGTTGGTCACTAAATTCTGAAGTAGGAAGCGAAATTTCGAATTGGTTATTGTCCATATCAACAATTTGAAAAGACGAATCCATGCCCAAATCTTCGAAGCCAACTGTCGTTGTTAAGACAACGGTATAATCTTGAACCTCACCGTAAGCAAAATCCGAACAGGGCTCCAAAATATTCCCAGAAGCAGTGCTGTCAATTGCTTTTGCTCTTAAAGTGTGTGAGCCTAAAGCTGCATTGGCTGGAATGGTCAAAGTAAAATTATTCAATTGTCCCGCTGATAAAAATGAGACCCCCGAAATCAAACGTTCTGAAGTTTCAAAAGTTCCTGAATCATCGAAATCAATCCAAACAGATAGTTTTTCAGCAGTTGGACTAGAAATCCAATTGTGTTGAGCTTGAAGCGTAAAACTGGTTGCTGCTGTTGCACTAACAACAAGATCCGTTGAAAGATCTGTCCTATTTTCATATCCATTGGCGCCATTACAGCCATCGCCTCCATCATCGGCATCAATATCTACTAAGACGAACCTTTTTATCCCGTCAACGTTACAACCATCAATCGCAATGGGTTCACAATAAGCCAGAACATTATTCACAGTAACAGAAAAGCTGTCATTACTGTCATCTCCGTCCCCATTTAAATCAGTTGTAGCTGTGATGAGGTAGGTTGATCCAACAATTGAGAGATCAGCAGTAGCAGTAAAAGTATAATTTACCGTAGCGCCTGGTGCTATAGATCCAGTATAGGTTTCGTTAACTAAGGTTCCTCCATCAATCGAATAACTTAATGGTATGCTCGTCTGTGTTTCGGCTCCAAAATTAGTAATAGTCACTGTTACCGTTTCGGCAGCACCGAGCTGGCCCGTAGTAGGAGCCGAAATGGCTGTAACGCCAACATCTCCAGAAAAGAGGTGTGTCACACTCACCGTAGTGCTATCATTGTTCGCATCTTCATCGGATGTCATTGCTGTTGCTGCTGTAATACTGTAGGTTTGACCTACGGTTGAAAAATCAGCCGTTGTTGCAAATGTAAATTCAGCTGTCGCATTCGACGCTAAAGAGCTGGTGAACGTCTCCGTAACTAGTGCACCACTATCGACTTGATAGGTTACATCAAAATTTGATGCTTCGTTTAAGCCGTAATTGAAAATCGTTATAGTAACTGCTTCTGAATTGGTCAATGACCCATCAACTGGTGCATTAATCGCAATAACTCCAACATCATTACTGGTAATTGCAGCTATTTGAAATACTCCTGCAATATTTTTACGTTGGGTATCCATCACTTCATTGACAAACCAAAACTTTTTCCCTCCGTCAGGATCAATATCCATTTTACTGTAATCACCATAACGCGTCCCAGGTATGTTTGAGTTTCCTTGAAAAATGACTCCTTCGGCTACTGTCATAACATCAAGGTCATCATTAGCATATCTACCCGTGTAGTAAGACCCCACACGCACAGAAGTATCAGTACTATTACCGCTCGACATTCCTGTATATCCCATACCTATATTGCCTAAGATATCAATAGACATACTCGCATTCCAGACGTGTCGGTTGTCAGGTCCAATATAGGTTCCTTCTTGATAAATAGTCCAAGGTCCGCCGTCAGTATCTTGACGCATTTCGTACCATCGAATCCCTGCTTGTTTGGCCAATGTACCATCGACATCTACCACAAAGTTAAACACAGCGCTGTTGTGCGATCCAAATTTCCTAAATGTTGCCTGATTCATAATAGTCGCCTGAAGTGCATCTATGGCCGATCCGCCATTGGGCTGAGTTAAATTAGAAAAACCAGCATTATCAAATACACTCACAAAATCTGTGACATCAAATTGAGTTGCTGCCGAAACTTGTGAATTGGCAACAGTTGTCCAGTCCATGTCCACGAGCCACATTTTTATATGATCAGTGCTAATACCTAACCACGCGTCGTCTTGCATATAAACAATGGGGGCGCCTCCTTCGGTTGGAAAATTAGATGAAGCAATGTTAAAAAATTGCGGACTATGAAATCCATTAGTAGTTAATCCCGGAAGTGAAAACGACACTATTTGAGCCGAAGGGTCTCCTGCAATCATTTTATCTCTTTCAAAAACATGAATTTTGTTTGCAGAGCCTGTATTTTCAGTCATATAATACCCATCTCTCCAAACTGAAAGTTTTTGATAATCACTTATGGCAGCATAAGTATAAACTGTCCAGCCATCGTTAACAGGGTCTGGACCTTCGGATATTGCTACCTGAACGCCCCCACCTAAAAATGTCAAGACATATCTATCTGCCGCATTGTCATAGGAAGCTGTCAAATCGCAACAACCTGAAGCGGAGAAAATGGTTGGATTTGGCGATAGCAAACCACCTGTTAGTGAATTTCCACTTTTGTCAAAAATTTGAAAAGCGGTATTGGTCACTGTGATGTAATGATCAGGACCTACTGCAGCAGCCGGATCTGTCGGCTGGGAGCTCGATGTGGCTGTTTCGAATACCAAGTCAGCATCCCTTGTGGCGATACTATTTTTCAATTTTGAGGATTTTTCAAGTAAAGGATCGTTTCCCGTTGATCCTTTTCCTGGAATGACATCATACCGCGATGCTCTTCCATCCTGCATGACTGTTTCTCGACTCAAGTCTGGTCGCACCAATGTTGCTCTTGATGCTATCGACGGCACCTTCAGCACTGACGTAGGGGCGCCAACATAATTTGGTTTTTGAGGTTTGTTTTCGTTGGTCTGAGCCAAAGTCAAAGTCGAGCAAAGAATAGTGAAAAGAAAAATGTGTAATTTTGTTTTCATTAAGGAATAACTTTTAAAATGTTGTCTAATATACTTAATAAAATTCATTTAGAATAATTGTAATTTTTATTAATTATATCAATTTCTAAATGCCCAATTATTCTTACTACAATGAATAAAAAAAGCGCCCGAAGGCGCTTTTCAACTAAAATCCAAGCAACTAATTACTCGCCAATGATTCTGCCAGATTGCTGGACGTGATCGTTACCTAATGTAACAAAGTAAACTCCCGAAGGCATAAAAGACATATTCAAGATATGGCTGTAACCTAGCCAAAATAAAGAAGTGTAACTGTTTTTTCATATCAAGGAAGATTTTAGAGAATTAATTAAGCGAAGGTAATGACTATTTTTCTGTTTTAAAAGAAAAATAAAGATATATTAGTCTGTAAATCAAATAGTTAAGTACGTAATATTAATAAAATTGACCAATAAAGTATATTTGATTTATACTAAAAAGAAACTTAACAAATAAAGTTAAGCTAAATACCTATGATGCTTTTAAAGTGAAATTTTTACAATTTCTTTAACCACTTGGAAAGGGAGGTCGTCTCGATGACCTGTTTTATGGCTTCGGAAACAGAAAGTCGCTCCTGAGCCATGCTATCGCGATGGCGGAGTGTGACGGTTTGATCCTCTAAAGTTTGATGATCAACAGTAATGCAAAACGGGGTGCCAAGGGCATCTTGTCTTCTGTAACGACGACCCACCGCATCCTTTTGATCAAACTCTACAGCACAATCGAATTTTAGATTGTCAACGATTTGCTGTGCTAATTCTGGCAATCCATCTTTTTTAACAAGCGGCAAAACAGCCACTTTGATCGGAGCTAAGACGGCTGGAAGTCTCAACACGGTTCGGAAATTACCATCTCCAAGATCCTCTTCCTGCAGCGCATTGGAAAATATGGCCAAAAACATGCGATCTAGACCAATGGAAGTTTCAATAACATAGGGCACATAGTGCTCTTGAGTTTCATTGTCAAAATATTGCAATTTCTTACCAGAGTGATTTTGGTGCTGAGACAAATCAAAATCCGTTCTGGAGTGTATACCTTCCAATTCTTTAAATCCAAATGGAAACTTGAATTCTATATCTGCAGCGGCGTCAGCATAGTGTGCTAATTTATCATGATCGTGGAAACGGAAGTTTTCTGCATCAATTCCTAATGACAAATGCCATTTGAGTCGTTTTGCTTTCCAGCTTTCATACCAATCTTTTTGGGCGCCAGGACGAACAAAAAACTGCATTTCCATTTGTTCAAATTCCCTCATTCTAAAGATAAATTGCCTTGCTACAATTTCATTCCTGAAGGCCTTACCTGTCTGAGCAATACCAAAAGGGATTTTCATTCTGCCGGACTTTTGTACATTCAAAAAATTGACAAAAATACCTTGAGCCGTTTCTGGCCGCAAGTATAGATCCATGGCGTGTTCGGCCGATGCTCCTAGTTTTGTCCCGAACATCAAATTGAACTGCTTAACCTCTGTCCAATTCTTACTGCCGGAGACAGGGCAAACAATTTCTAATTCCTCAATCAAGGCTTTTACATCGGTCAAGTCTTCAGCCTCTAAACTCTGCCCTAAGCGTTTTTGAATGGCTGTAATTTTGGCTGTGTATTCCACAACCCTTCCATTGGTGGCTAGAAATTGATCTTTATCAAAACTTTCTCCAAATCGTTTTGCTGCTTTGGAAACCTCTTTATCTATTTTCGCCTCTATTTTAGCAATATAATCCTCTATCAAAACATCAGCGCGGTATCTCTTCTTTGAGTCCTTATTATCAATGAGTGGATCATTAAAGGCATCCACATGTCCAGAGGCCTTCCATGTCGTTGGATGCATAAAAATAGCCGCATCAATACCTACGATATTATCATTGAGTTGAACCATGGATTGCCACCAATAATTGCGAATATTATTCTTTAGCGCCGATCCATTTTGTCCATAGTCATAGACCGCACTTAGGCCATCATATATGTCACTACTTTGAAAAACAAAGCCATACTCTTTGGCGTGAGATAGGACTTTTTTGAATTGATCGTCTGCTTGCATCATTTTACAAAAATAAAAAAACGCAACGGACAAAAATCGAATTACTGAAATATATATACTTGCTTTTGATATTTAGGATTTGACCACATACTTTTGAACATCATCAACAAGTTACATCACATGCTTAACCTACTTTTTCCCCGTTTATGCCCAGCTTGTGAAATGGTGCTATCGCAAGGAGAACGAGACCTCTGCACCACATGCCGGCATGAGCTTCCCCAGACTAACTATCATTTGTTTCATCCAAATCCCGTTGAGCAATTATTTCAGGGTAGAATTGCCCTTCAAAAGGCTACGGCTTTTTTAAAGTTTCAGCCCAATAACAAGGTGCAGCATCTGCTGCATGAGTTAAAATATCATGGCCAGCAGTCCATAGGAACCTGCCTGGGGCATTGGTTTGGTGCGCTACTTTATGAATCTCATTTTTTTGGCAAAATTGACTTTGTTATTCCAGTACCTATTTCAAAACAACGCCATCGCTTGAGAGGCTATAATCAAGTCAGAAAGTTTGCCGAAGCTCTATCCCTGCAACTGAGAAGTCATTGTATGACCGAATTATTGGTAAAGACTAAAGATGTTCAATCTCAAGTTACTCTAAACGCCAACGAGCGAGCTAAAATACTATTCAATACTTTCAGTATCAATGAAGATAGCCCCGTAAACACAAACTCCCGTATATTACTCGTTGACGATTTAATCACTACTGGAGCCACCCTCGAGTCATGTGCCAAGACACTCAACAATGCAGCTTATCACCACCTTAGTATTGCAGCTATTGCAATTACCGATAACACCTAAACTACAATCTTGCATATTTTTTTCATTTAATCATTGGCTATGTTTACTTTTGACCTATGCTGAAGCAACTTTCTTTTTGGGCTGTTGGACTGGGCTTAATTTTGGCCTCTTGTGCAAATCGCGGTAACCCTACAGGTGGTGAAATTGATGAAGACCCACCCGTCATTTTAAAAATGTCTCCAGAAAATTATGCTGTGAATTTTACGGCAAGTGAAATTGTTATACTGTTTGACGAATATGTAAAGCTTAAAAATTTACAACAGCAATTAATCATATCTCCTCCCATGAATACCCAACCGGAGATATTACCCATGGGGACAGCCAGTAAAAAATTAACTATAAAATTGATTGACAGTCTTTTGCCGGAGACCACCTATGCGCTGAGTTTCGGAGAGAGTATCATAGATAATAACGAAGGAAATCCATATCCCTTTTTTAAATATATCTTCTCAACGGGCAATTTTATTGATTCCTTACAAGTTTCTGGGGTAGCTCTCAATCTCGAGCATCGCGAGCCCAAGTCTATTATCTCAGTGATGCTATACGAGGTAGACTCTACCTATCAAGACTCCATAGTGTATCAGAAAAAACCCAAATACATCAGTCAAACTACCGATAGTACGGCGGCATTCAAGATTGAAAATATTAAAGCAGGAAATTATAAATTAATTGCGCTACAAGAGGAAAATAAAGATTACATCTACCAACAGGGAAAAGATTTTATCGGTTTTGCAGAAAAACCAATCAGTCTTCCAACTGAAGATTACTTTGAATTAGCTCTATTCAAAGAGGAGGTTGAATATCGACCAAAAAAGGTTAAGCAAGTCACCAATAATAAATTGGTATTTGGTTTTGAGGGAGCGGGAGAAAATATGCATATTGCGCTGATCTCTGAAGTCGAAGACACCTTCAAAAGCAGAATTACCCGTGATCTGAAGACCGATAGTTTGTATTATTGGTACAAAAATTCGAGAGCTTATGATTCTCTCCAATTTGTAACTACCAACTGGGCTATCAAAGACACTTCGACGGTTCAATTGCGCGATATTCAGCGAGACTCTTTGCGGTTGACAGCTACTCCTCAAAGCAGCATCAATCTGAATGAGCAGTTCATTGTTTCGGCCAACCTTCCTCTGAATAGGGTTGATAAGTCATTAATCAATTTGATCGATAAAGACACCATACCCGTCTCATTTGAATATACCCTAGACAGTATGTCCAATCAGGTGCTTTTTGATTTTGAAAAAAAGCCTTCAAACGATTATTTGTTAACGGCTCTTCCTGGAGCGTTTACAGATTTTTTCGAAGCTGTTAATGACAGCTTGCAATTTCGTCTCAGAACAAAAAGTATAGATGATTATGGCAATTTAAGAGTTAACCTAAAAAACACTGCATACCCTGTCATTATTCAATTGGTAGACCGCAGTGAGGACATCAAAAGAGAACTTTACGTCGCCCAATCTGGTCCCATTGATTTTCAATTCCTCGTGCCAGGGATCTATTACTTGAGGCTCATAAAGGACAGCAATAGTAACGGTGTTTATGATAGTGGTCGGTTCCTAGAAAGTCGGCAAAGCGAACACATCAGTCATTATCCTGAATCTTTAGATATCAGGGCTGGTTGGGACGAAATTATCGAGTTTATTCTCGATTAGAAACACTTAAAGCAGTTTAGCTTTGAGTAATTCGCGATTCATGCGCGCTATATTTTCTAGGGATATTCCTTTAGGGCATTCCACTTCACAAGCACCCGTATTGGTACAATTACCAAACCCTTCCAAATCCATTTGGTCTACCATGTGTTGCACACGATCGGCCGCTTCAACCTGACCTTGAGGCAGTAAGGCATATTGTGACACCTTCGCTCCAACGAATAGCATGGCCGATGAATTCTTACAAGTCGCAACACAGGCGCCACAACCGATACAGGTAGCAGCATCCATAGCGGTATCTGCAGCATGCTTACTGATGGGTGTAGCATTGGCATCTTGGGTGTTACCAGAAGTATTGACGGAAATAAAACCTCCGGCATGTTGAATGCGATCAAAAGCGCTTCGATCAACAACCAAATCTCTAATAACTGGAAAGGCCTTTGCACGGAACGGCTCAATATGGATTGTATCTCCATCCTTAAACTTACGCATATGCAATTGGCAAGTTGTGACGTTGCGATCTGGACCATGTGCTTCACCGTTAATAAACATAGAACACATGCCACATATGCCCTCTCGGCAATCGTGGTCGAAAGCCACAGGTGACTCCCCCTTTTCAATGAGTTCTTTGTTCAAAACATCCATCATTTCCAAGAAAGACATATCTGGTGAGATATTGTCAATGGGATATGTAACCATGGCACCCTCGGCATGGGTGTTTTCCTGTCTCCAAATTTTTAGTGTTAAACGCATAATCCTATTTATATGATCTGGTTTTTAATTCTATGTTTTCATATGTCAAATCTTCCTTGTGTAGCACGGCCTCACTGGGTTGACCAGTATACTCCCATGCCGATACAAAGGCGAAATTAACGTCGTCTCTAAGGGCTTCACCCTCAGGCGTTTGCGATTCCTCTCTGAAATGCCCACCACATGACTCAGCTCGTTCAAGGGCATCTTTTGCAAATAGCTCACCTAACTCTAGGAAGTCCGCTACACGTACAGCCTTGGCCAATTCTTCATTGAATTCATTGGCGGAGCCAGGGACACAAACGTTTTGATAAAAATCTTCTCGTAATTTTTGTATATCAACAATGGCCTGTTGAAGTCCTTCGGCGTTTCGGGACATTCCACATTGATTCCACAAAATTTTACCTAGCTTTCTGTGAAAATAATCTACCGATTGGGTTCCTTTGTTATTTATCAGCGCATCTATTTGAGCTTTTACCTCCGCTTCCGCCTGATCAAACTCAGGACTATTGGTGGAAATCGCTCCTGTTCTGATATCATCAGACAAATAGTCCCCTATAGTATAAGGTAGTACAAAATAACCATCGGCCAAACCTTGCATGAGCGCAGAAGCACCTAGGCGGTTAGCTCCGTGGTCTGAAAAGTTGGCTTCACCAATAGCAAAGCATCCGGGTATGGTTGTCATTAAATTGTAATCTACCCAAACCCCACCCATGGTGTAGTGCACTGCCGGGTAAATCATCATTGGTGTTTCGTAAGGATCTTGATCTACGATTTTATAATACATCTGAAAAAGATTGCCGTACTTCGCTTTGACGACTTCCTTGCCCAACTTTTGGACGACGGCTTTGTCGTTCTCATCCAATCCTCTGACGTGGGCTTGCTCTTTGCCATATCTTTCAATCGAGGCTGCAAAGTCCAAATAGACAGCTTCACCTGTTGCGTTCACACCATAGCCCTCATCGCAGCGTTCCTTTGCCGCCCTAGAAGCAACATCTCGTGGAACCAAATTTCCAAAGGCTGGGTATCGTCTTTCTAAATAGTAATCTCGATCCTCCTCGGCTATTTCAGTAGGCTTTAATTTACCCTCTCTGACGGCCTTGACATCTTCCAATTTTTTTGGTACCCATATACGCCCGTCATTTCTTAAGGACTCAGACATCAAGGTCAACTTAGATTGGTGATCTCCCGAAACAGGAATGCAGGTTGGATGGATTTGAGTAAAACATGGATTGGCAAAATAGGCACCCTTACGATGTATTTTCCAAGCTGCAGAAACATTGCTTCCCATAGCGTTAGTGGACAAAAAGAACACATTACCATAGCCGCCAGAGGCTATAACTACCGCGTGAGCAGCGTGTCTCTCAATCTCTCCAGTAACCAAATTACGCGCAATGATACCCCGAGCTTTGCCGTCCACCTTGACAATATCCATCATTTCATGACGGTTATACATTTTGATTTTACCGCGCCCTATTTGACGGTTCATTGCAGAATAGGCACCCAATAATAATTGCTGTCCGGTTTGCCCTTTAGCATAAAAAGTTCGTGAAACTAAAACACCTCCAAAGGAACGATTGTCTAGCAGTCCGCCATATTCTCGAGCAAAAGGCACCCCTTGAGCAACGCACTGGTCAATAATATTTCCAGACACCTCTGCCAATCGATAAACATTAGCCTCACGAGAGCGATAATCTCCGCCTTTTACCGTATCGTAGAATAGGCGGTGAATGGAATCACCGTCACCTTGATAGTTTTTAGCTGCATTGATACCTCCTTGGGCCGCAATTGAGTGAGCCCGACGTGGTGAATCTTGAAAGCAAAACGATTTAACATTATAACCCAATTCGGCCAAGGTGGCCGATGCTGATGCCCCAGCCAAACCTGTACCAACAACAATCACGTCAATAAGACGCTTATTGGCTGGATTAACCAAGTCAATATTATTTTTATGATTTGTCCACTTGTCTTTTATAGGACCTTCTGGGACATTGGATATTAAAGTTGACATAGACATTACAATTTAGTGGGTAAGGTGATGAAACAGGGCGATGCCAATAAATCCTACTGGAATAACGTAGGCGTAAATCAGTCCAATGGTCTGAAGCAATTTTTTGCGTCCCCAAGTACTACCAACGGATTGAAAAGCTGAGGTGAAACCATGATTCAAATGAAGAGCTAAAAATACAAAAGCTAAAGCATAGGCTCCTACGCGATAGGGGTTAACAAATTTATGTCGAAGTTCCTCATAATAGCGCAATCCTTCCACACCTTCGGCAGTTCCCGACCAATCTCCTTGGATAAATTTGGTGTTCATTTCAGGAAACCAAAAATCAACAAAGTGGAGCGCCATAAAACCTAAGATGACTAAGCCGCTCAAGATCATATTGCGACTGGCCCATTTAGCATTTGCAGCTCCATTATACTTCACATAGCTCTTTCCATTGGCCTTGCGATTCTTAAAGTCTAAAATAAAGCCCATCATAAAATGGAAAAGGACACCAAAAATCAGAACAGGTTGCAATGCAAATTGTACCACAGGATTGGTACCCATAAAATGAGACACCTCATTGAAAGCATCTGGATTAATGACTGACAAGCTATTGATAGCAAAATGTTGTAACAAAAAAACCATCAGGAAAAAGGCCGAAAGAGCCATTGCTACTTTTCGTCCTATTGAAGATTGAAACAGTTGAGCCATAAGTGGTCTTGGATTTAGAATTACAAAAGTACACCACAGCAATCGCTACAGCAAATCCTGTGACAGAAAAAACTCAAATAATGCAATTTAAATCAAATATAATTTTACTCAATAACAAGCTCTTTCCCCGCATTTCCAATCATCACATTGTAAGTACCTTTAGCCAAATACACCCGGCCATTGTCTCCTGCTTTGGGTGCGTTTTTCTTAAGCTTTTTGAGCGCTTTTTCTGAGTAACTCATATCGTAATCAAGGGTGTTCAATCCTTTATCGGCAGACACCTGACTGCTAAACACCTCATTACCAGTTTCATCTGTAATTAAAAACTGCATGGTTCGATCTTCATTGGTGTAGTATGGAATGGTCAATTTAGGACTATTGGCATCTCTAAACTGGCTCCACTGCCTTCCCCAATAAGGTGATCTTTTCATCTTGTCCAATACAAATACATGAGTTTCTTGATTAAGCACCTCAGTAGTCAAACCCTGTAAGACGCCAATCTCTGCACGATAAATACTACGACCATGTGTCCCAACTAATAGATGATTAGCCGTTCTTTGGATTTTCAAATCGTGAACCGCTACGTGGGGCATACCACCAGCCAAGGCATGCCATGAGGCACCCGAATCAAGACTGACATACAGCCCGTAATCGGTTCCAACATAGAGCATATCCTCACGGACTGGATCCTCAAGAATAACATTGACAGGGGATGCTGGTATATTTCCTGAAATTTCTGTCCAAGTAGCACCCAAATCATTACTGCGATAGACATAGGTTTTAAAATCATCCCATCTATAGCCATTCAAGGTGACGTATAGTCTATTTTGATCGTGCGCCGAGGCCACGACTCGAGACACCCATAGGTCCTTCGGAAAACTATCTGATATCTTGGTCCAACTATCTCCACCGTCTTGGGTCAGATGAACATAGCCGTCGTCACTGCCGACTACAATTTGACCGAATTTGAATGGTGACTCGCTGATAGTCGTCAATGTACCATAAGCTACATTGCCTTTTTTGCCTCCTGTGGTAAGGTCGGGACTGATAACAGACCAATCTTTACCTTGGTTCATCGAACGCAATAGTTTGTTAGTACCGAAATAAAGTATGTCTTGATTGTGAGAAGACAACAAAATGGGGGTTTGCCAGTTGAAGCGGTAAGGGTTGTCACCCAGTTCATGCTTTGGCTGGATGTAAACCGACTCTTGAGTATCTAAATTCAAACGATAGTAATTTCCAAATTGATACCCGGTGTAAACAACTTTAGCATTGCGGTTGTCGATTTGTATTTGCATACCATCTCCCCCCATGATAAATTTCCATGGATATTGACCGTTCTGATGCCAACTCGCATCCTCGTCAGCATTATTAGCACCAACCCAAACACCGTTATCCTGCAAGCCACCGTAGACATTATAAGGCTTTTCGTCGTCAACATTAATCGCGTAGAATTGACCAACCTCTGGAGAATTGCACTTAATCCAATGCGCGCCATCATCGTAAGATATATTGACACCGCCGTCATTACCGTTGATCAGGTGATTCGGATTGTTCGGATTAATCCAAAGTGCGTGGTGGTCACTGTGCACATTGCCGTAGTCGATTGAAGAAAAAGTTGCTCCCCCGTCCTTTGATTTAATGATTGGAACACCATAGATATAAACATGGTCTTTGTCGGAAGGCGAAACATGAATTTTACCAAAGTAGTAGCCATAACTACTGTAGACCCCATCGAGGTAACCTTCATGAGTTTTACGCCACGATTGTCCACCATCATGACTCACAAAAACCTCAGCGCCAACAACAGGTGTATCGAACAACATGGCATTGGCATCTTCCAAAAATTTCGCTAAATCTACTGGTTTGGCCTTACCTTCTCGGACCATGTCTTTGACAGCTTTAGCGCTATATTTTTCCGGAAATCCGTTGGACTTGAGGAAACTTTGTAGTTTATTATCCTCTAGCTCCAAGAATTGCTGCTTATTCATCGCTTTGAAATCGTCCTTTGACAACCCATCTTTGCCTCTAATGGCATCGGCGGCGGGTCTCAAAAACTGACTATCGTGCACGGCATAAACTGTATTGGCATCGAAAACGGCAAGACCAATTCGACCAACCCCTTCTCCTGTTGGAAAACCACTGTTCGGTGTACTGATTTTGGCCCAAGATGATCCTGCATCAGTACTTTTATAAATAGCGGAGTTTTCACCATTGCCTAAAAAGTTCCAAGCTTTTCGGTCTTTTGTCCAAGATGCCGCATATTGAACATTAAAGTTTCCTGGTTCGTGTTGAATCTCAATAATGCCAGAAGTATCATCGACAAAAAGAGTTTTGCTCCAATCTTGACCTCCATTAGTTGTTTTAAAAACCCCCCGTTCATCATTAGGAGAATACAAATGTCCTACTACCCCAACAACTACCTCATTGGGATCATCAGGATTGATGAGAATATTCCCGATATGATGACTGTCAGACAGTCCCATATGTTCCCATGTTTTTCCATTGTCAGTAGATTTCAACATCCCTATTCCTGCATAAGACGATCGAGAAGAATTATTTTCTCCTGTTCCGACCCATATTGTTCTGGTCGGCCAATGCACAGCAAGAGCACCAACGTTTTGGGTTTGACTGTTATCCAATATAGGGGTGAAACTGGCGCCATTGTTAATCGTATACCAAAGACCCCCTGAGGCATATGCCACATAAAATTCAGACGTCATTTCTGGATTAACAGCCAAATCAGTAACACGTCCACTCATAATAGTTGGACCTATATTGTCAAATTTCAGATTTTTTACCAACGATTGGTCAAGGATATCAAGGGTTGGGGGGGCTGTTTGAGAATATCCAAATTGGATGGTAAATCCCAGAAGGACAAGGAAAATCTTTTGAAATTTCATTATTGATTATTTAAAACGTTAACGACTTATTCATTTTCGGTGGAAACCCTTTCCATAGAATAACGGAGTGAATTTATGCAAATACCCCATGATAAACAAACCAAAATCATTTAGGTGACATAAAATTGAATAGGATTAACACATAAAATGTTCTACTTTTGATTCAATCAGAAAAAAATCCCAATGAAATACGAGGCCATTTCCAACAGTCTATTCATTAAAAATCGTAAAAAATTCATGGCCGCCATGAAGCCCAAGTCCTTAGCGGTTTTCAATTCAAACGATATTTTTACCACGGGAGCAGACACTAGTTTGCCATTTCACCAGCACCGCAATATCTTTTATTTGAGCGGAGTCGATCAAGAAGAAAGTATTTTGGTGCTTTTTCCAGAAGCCCAAAATAAAGCGCATCGAGAACTCCTATTTGTAAAAGAAACCAATGATCATATTGCAATCTGGGAAGGAGAGAAATTGAACAAAGTCAGAGCTACAGAGGTTTCTGGAATAGCATCGATTCACTGGTTGAGTGATTTCGACAGATTGTTTAGGGAGTTGATGGCCGAGGTCCAAACCGTGTATTTAGATACTAACGAGCATTACCGTCAAGCGGTTGAAATGGAAACTCGGGAAGATCGTTTTATTAAAAAAACCAAGGCAAAATACCCAGCCCACCAATGGGAACGCAGTTATCCCATTTTGGAGCAATTGAGAGGCGTCAAAGAGGCAGAAGAAATCGATTTAATTCAAAAAGCTTGCGCGATAACAAATCAAGGATTCAGACGAATTTTAGGGTTTGTCAAACCCGGGGTCATGGAGTATGAAATTGAAGCGGAGTTTAGCCATGAATTTCTCAGAAATAGATCGCGAGGCTTTGCCTATACCCCTATTATAGCATCAGGTCATAACGCTTGTGTTTTACATTATATTGAGAATAACAAAAGTTGTAAAGATGGAGATATGCTGTTGCTGGACGTTGGTGCTGAATACGCCAATTATTCTAGCGACATGACCCGAACAATCCCAGTCAATGGCAAATTTACAGCTCGTCAAAAAGCTGTTTATCAGGCCGTACAAAGGGTGAAAGACGAGGCCACAAAGCTGTTAGTTCCCGGCACGATGTGGGATGCTTATCACCTTGAAGTTGGCAAAATGATGACCGCAGAGCTATTAGGCCTGGGTCTTTTAGATAAGGCAGATGTTCAAAACGAGTCCGCCGATTGGCCAGCTTACAAAAAATACTTCATGCATGGAACCTCTCACCATATGGGATTGGACACTCACGATTATGGTGCTCTCAAAACTCCCATGCAGTCAAATATGGTTTATACCGTTGAGCCCGGCATTTATATCCCAGCTGAAAACCTCGGTATTCGATTAGAAGATGATGTTGTCATTCAAGACAAGGGTGAGCCATTTAATTTAATGGCCGATATTCCAGTTGATGTGGAAGAAATTGAGGACTTAATGAATCGCTAGATTCGGACGATTTAGGCACTGAACGCCTTCCAGCCTTTTGCTTCTATCGGAATACGCATCTCTGATCTAGTAACTAAATGAGCACCATCTCCCTGTTCTTTCATAAAGCCAATTACCGTTAGGTTAGGATTGCCTTTGATCTTGTCAAAATCCTTCTGATCGATGGTAAATAGCAATTCATAATCCTCACCGCCATTGATAGCAATGGTGGTGCTATCCACATTAAACTCTTCACAAGTCGCTATCATTTGAGGATCTAAGGGAATTTTATCTTCAAAAATGTCGCACCCTACTTGGCTGGACTTGCACAAATGGAGTACTTCTGAAGATAGGCCATCACTGATATCAATCATACTGGTTGGGAGAACTTCCAGTGACTCGAGCAAGGAAACTACATCTGTTCTAGCCTCTGGCTTCAATTGTCTCTCTACAAGATAAGTATATGGTTCTAAATCAGGTTGGTTGTTTGGATTGACTTTAAAAACCTCCTTTTCCCGTTCCAACACTTGAAGACCCAGATAGGCCCCTCCAAGATCGCCAGTAACGACCAACAGGTCATTAGGCTTAGCCCCTGATCGGCGGACAATTTTATCTTTTGAAGCAGAGCCAATAGCTGTTATAGAAATGATCATTCCACGAGTAGAAGAAGTCGTGTCACCTCCAACAACATCAACATTATAATAGGTGGCTGCTTTCTGAATTCCGCTATAAAGGGCGTCTAGAGCTTCGAGAGGAAAACGATTTGAAACAGCGATGGAAACAGTGACTTGAGAGGCAACTGCGTTCATGGCGCAAATATCCGATAGATTAACCACCAAGGCTTTGTACCCCAGATGCATCAAGGGCATATAACTTAAATCAAAATGAATCCCTTCAACTAATAAATCAGTAGATACAACTATTTGATTATTGGGAAAATCAAGTACCGCTCCGTCATCTCCAATAGAAGTAATTGTGCTCGAATGACTAACAGAAAAGTGTTTTGTCAAGTGGTCTATAAGAGCAAACTCCCCTAAATTACTTAGAGGAGTTTGCTGATCGTCTTTATTTTCAAACATCAACTAATCTTGTACTTGAAAAATAATAGGAAGAGAATAGGGTACAACAACAGGCTTGCCACGTTGCTTACCAGGCTTCATCTTTGGCAGCATTTTTACCACGCGTTCTGCCTCAGACTGCAACCTTGGGTGAGGTGCTCTGGCCCTTATGCCTACTACATTGCCACCTTTGTCAATTTTAAAAATAACATTAATTCTTTGTCGCCCTGTGAGTCCAAGATCTCCCGCTAGGTCTGTATTGAATTTCCGTCTTACGAATTCACTGATTTTATCGGACATACACTTCCTTTTAGCATCGTTACTTCCTGATTCACAGCCTGGAAAAACAGGTACGTTTTCAATGACCATAAAGGGCACCTCAACATCCTCCTCTACCTCTTCGACCTCGATATCCTCAACTACAATCTCTTCTTCCATATCGGTTTCAGTAGACTCAATAACTGTTTCCTCTATTTCCTCCTCATCTTCTACAACTTCGATGACTTCTGGAGCTGGAGGAGGTGGCGGAGGTGGGGGTGTTTGAAGTTGTTCAGTAATCGGAATTTCCTCTTCCAATTCTTCTTCCATATTCAAACGATCTATGTCAATATCAGATTTATCATACGTTTTGAAATTGATGGCATAATTAGCCACGACCAACATTAATGTCAATCCTACTGCAAAAAAGAGCGAGCTATTTCGACTAACATCAGACTTTAAATTTTTTTTGGGTTCCATGTGTAACTTGTTTCAATTGTGCTAAAATAACTATTAATTTAATTAATACGCAAGGGTTTAAATCATCTATTTGTGTTAAAGTTTTAAATGATTCATGACTTCTATTCTTCTACTTTAAAAATAATGGGCTGATTGAAGGTTACTCTAACAGGATTTCCCCGTTGCATTCCAGGTTTCATTTTTGGCAATAAACCCGCAATTCTCTTAGCCTGATCAACGAGTTTTGGATGAGGAGCTCGAGCTTTGATATCGACGATGTCACCAGTTTTACTAATGGTAAAAAACAGATCTATTCTGTGGACCCCTGTTAGTCCTAGATCAGCAGCGAGATCTGAATTGAACTTTCTACGCACCAGTTCGCCAATTTTATCTTTCATACAGGCCTTACGTTCGGCCTTGGTGCCTATGTTACAGCCTGGATATTCTGGCGCATCCTCAATAGCAACAAAAGCCACAGGGATGTCCTCTTCAATTTCTTCCACAACCACATCATCAACAAATATTTCTTCATCTTGATCGGTATCTGTTGCCTCAATGACGGTCTCTTCAATAACTATATCATCTTCTACAATAGTTATTTCTGGGGTAGCGACAGGGGCAGGTGGTGGCGGAGGGGTTTTAATCTCTTCAACTAGAGGAATTTCTTCCTCAAATTCATGATCCATGTCAACAACTCCAATATCTAAAATTTCTTTTTCATAAGATTTGAAATTAATAGCATAATTAACCATGGTTAACATGACGACTAGACCGACAGCAAAAAACAAACTGCTATTGCGACGGACATCAATTTTTGGGTTTTTCTTAGGTTCCATAATTCAGATTTTTGGGTTAGAAGGCTTAGTACCCAACCCAAAATCTGGTTATCACTTTATGGTCATTCGCATCACAAGAAAGGAAAGTCCAATTCCACACGCATTCGCTAACATATCGAGTGGATCAAAGAACCTCGTATTGGTCAGGTACAATTGACTAAACTCAAGAATTATGCCAAAAGCCATTGACACCAATCCAGCCTTTAGCATAAACTGGGCAAGTCCTAACAAGCGAAATGCCAAGGCCCAAAGCCAGAAAAAACCAGCGTAGGCAAAGGCGTGTGCGATTTTATCTGCATGATTGAATGATACTGGGCTATCCCCGTCTAGATCGGCTAAACTCAAAAAAACCAATACGGCAGAATAAACCGCAGCAAGAAAGATAAACTGATTTGACTTTGGTTTAAGCACCAATAAGTGTCTTATAGTCTTCAGCGGTCAAAAGATTGTCGACATCTGACATATCGCTTGGCTTGAGTTTAATCATCCAACCTTCTCCATAGGGATCGTGGTTGACAGTTTCAGGCGCGTCTTCAAGTTTGTCATTGAATTCTAGGACGGTACCTGCAACGGGTAAAAACAAATCGGAAACTGTCTTTACGGCTTCAACAGTGCCAAACACTTCCTCCTCTGCCAAGGATTCATCGATAGTTTCTACTTCAACATAAACGATATCCCCCAATTCTCCTTGGGCGAAATCTGTAATACCAACTACGACAAGATCGCCGTCAATTCTGACCCATTCATGGTCTTTGGTGTATCTGAGATGATTAGGAATTTCCATGTTAAATTTGATTAGTTTGAATTAATTGCCAAAGTTATATTTTAAAGTAATACCAGAGCGTATAGTTGTTTGGGGAAAAACAGTTGAGATGGCATATTCAGAAAAATTGTAATCAAAATATAATATCCCTGTAAGGTTTTTACTGAAGGCATAGTCTGCCTGATATTTTATGGACCAAATTGTTTGTCCAGCGGTCACCTGACTTTGATCTAAATCGAGATAACGAATTGTGGTCAAATTGTCTCTAACTGACACATCGGCTTTCATATTTAAATCACTTTTTAGTGTCCGGGATTGACCGCCTCCAATCTTAGTTCTGAACTTGAGGTCTTTAATGCGATAGCCCAGACCAAAGGTGTATTGTTTGCCTTTTATCTCAGTTAATAAGTTATTGTCAAAACTCAACATCATTGTCCGATCTGTTCTTATTTCACCAAGCAATTTTAGGGAGCTTTTGAGTTCCATGTCAACTTTAATCAAAGGGCTAAATTGCTCCATCAAATTAACATTACCTAATAAATTTTCATTTTTATAGTTGCCCGATTGATCTAATACCTCTTGTGGCTGGCTATTGTAGGGCTCAAGAAAATCGATGTCGTTATAATCGAGATTTCTTTGAAATTGATTGATCGTGTAGGTAGCCATGTAGCCGTGAGTCATAGAAAAACGATTGAAGTTTTTCTTAAACCAATTTAGTTTCATCAGGCCAGTATACCTCATAGTCCAATTTGGAATTGGTGTATCTCGCCAAGGAGAGGTTGAAATCTTATTGGCGTCTTTACCCGAATAAGCCGCTAAAAAAGCAGGCAGTAAAACCGCTTGATTGGTTTTTCCAAAACCTAGAGGATATCCGTTAAGGTCACCGTTCTCGAAATTTAAAGGGTTTGAAAAATTAACACCTGCCGACGCTGCCAAACGACGGGCAATGATTAATCGGTTAGCCCTAAATTCATCGAAAGGCAAAGACCGCGTACCATCGCTTTGCTGAAAAGCGGTTTTGATGATAGAGGTTGAAATATTGAAATTCCCGAAACTATTAGTGGTAAGACTATTATAAGAATCGCTCAAGCCATCGCCGTTACTATCTGTTGTATTGAAGTTTTCAGTCGAGTTAAAGGCGTAAGACCGGCCGCCATTGAAGTCGATTCTCAAATCTGTTAGTGGAGTTACGTTGATGACATAGTCTAAATTAGTGGTGGTATTGGTGGTGTACTGTTGGTTAAATTCAGGAAAAATAGTCAGCCAACCATTTTGAGCTGCCAATTGCCTGATATCTCGCTGACTTCCCAAGGTATATCCCAAAGTCGGCTCCACCGTACCCCATAAGCCTGGAGACGGCAAGAACCCGGGCAAAGCACTCCCATTAGTCTCAGTATAATTGAGTTGCATCCGTTCAACACTCGTAAGAAGTCCTGTTAGCTTGGAAAGGAAATCGTCTTTTTTATTACCTCTTGCCGTTCCTGGTTTTCGACGCTTGTTAGACTTTATATTTCTGTAAAATTTCTTCAAGTCCAAATTCGCATTCAAATTGTGTGAATTTGAATTAGATATTGAATTTCCCAAATCATAAGTAACGCCATCTTCTGCCGTAAAATTACCAAACAAGTCCGATCCTTTTTGCCATTGAAAATCGCCATTATAGGCATAGCTGGCGCGTATAAAATCCAATATTGGAAGTTTGTCGAAAGGCAAAGTATAGGTCAGTCCCAGTTGCTGATAATAGCGGTTAGGATCCCCAACATCAAAAAAACCGTCCCACACATCTCTGGAGGGATCTTGATTGCCCATGAGATTATTGTCAATGAAATAATTGCGGACTATGCGATTGCTTGATGCCGCGAAATTAAACTGAAGTGCCTTAGTTAAATTATAATTGACTCTATACTCTAGGTCAAACGTGTAATTTCGTCGGAACACCTCATCGATACCTATATTGCCGGCACCCAGATCAAAGTCTCTGAATTTCTGTTTAAAAAACTGTCTATTGTAATTAGCGCTAAGCGAAATATTACTAGGCAAAAGACTTAGATTAAAGTCTTTTAATAGTCTCAAATATTTACTTCTAAAAATAGAATCATTCTTTTTAAACGGCTCGAGAACTAGTGGGTTGAAAGCAAAATTATAGGTAGCCCCAACTCTAACATTTTGATCTTTTGCGGCCTCAATCTCAAAATCTCTGTGTTCAGTAAGGTTGTAAGAATAGTTGAGGGTCAAATTTTCAACGTTATAAATTCTTGGTTTTTGGTCTGCACCCAATTGCTTTCTTACTCCAATAAAATTGATACTTTGACGGCGCGTGTAGTCTTCCGATTGCCGCAATATCTGTTCTCTTTCTTGGCTAGAGTCGGCAGCATTCAATCGATTTTCTAATTCAAGGTCTTGATATTGTTGGTCGAATTTTGGGGTTATCAAGGCCTCACTCTGACCGTAATTAAAGGGCAATTGAACACCCCATTTTTTTGGAAGCAATTGCCCCAAATTCATGTTAGTTACCACGTCGTATTGATTTACATCCTCTTGACTTCTTTCATTTGGCCCTTGCTCTACAGAGCCAAAACCAGATGTAGCATGTCTGGCTGTAAGGCTCATGGTCATAAAATCGGCCACGTTTGAATCCATGCTCAAGATAGCAGCCCATCCCCCTTCGTTGTCCATATCGGATATGCGCAACTCGTTAAACCAAACTTCTGGACAAATGCTGGTATTATCAGGCCTGCCATTCTTAATACCAACCATCAACGTTCTTACCTCTCCAAAGTTCGGATTCCCCTTGATCGACACTCGTTGCTGTCCTAAAATATAAGGAGAATCTTCAGCGACAGGAGTGTCAATTAATTGACCATTAACGACTTCGTAATATTTAGGAATAATATTGCTCAAACTCCCTTCTGATATACCAATAGACTTGATTTGCTGCCAGACGTCTAAGGGTAAGTTTATTTCGTTGATTTCAGGCCACAAGCCAGCTGCTGAGCTAGCGTTTGGTGAAGACACCTGTAGCGGTATTTCCACCTGATAATAATTCTGGGTCACATCATTACCCATTCGAATGAATCCTACAGCATCGCCATCGGCCAAACCAGCAATTTTTCCTTCCTCAGCGTGCAAAAACATTCGCAGTTTATTAAACTGACGCATATCGATACTAATATTTTTGAACACCGCCCGAGAATCTCCCGATTCCAAATCACAGGCTTTCAAAACAAGTGACTGCTCATTTTGGCGTATGATACTATTGTTGTTGTTAATCTCTTCTCTATAGATACCGGGCGGTGAGGCATAGCTGCCATCATTTTCTTGAATTCCTACCACGCCAATAGAAAATTCAGTGGGATCATTGTCGTTATTTGGCTCGTCGTCCAGGGACAATCGGTATTGTCTCCAATCACTTGAAACCAAATCGAAAGAAGCAAATCTGAGGGTAGTTTTTCGGTCGAAATCTGTCAGGACTAGACGTGCAAAGCGAATTGATCTGAAATCGGTTATACCTCCAACGGTATTGGTTGCCTCTGACAGCGGTATTCTAAATTGGTACCATGTGGCATTGGAGCTCGTGCCGTTTTCCATGGTGACAGGTATTTCTTTTTTGTCTACAATAAAAGGATTGTCATCATCTGAGAGGGCAATCGGACTTAGGTTGATTTCGTATTCAAAATAACTGTCAATGGTATTCATTGTATTATCGCGGTTGATGTCCTCGACATCGGGAAAAGTAGTTGAGCCTCTATTGGTGTCCGAAAAGGTGTCTGGAGAATTTCCGTCCAGGCCATTGTAGCGCTTATACCTTTCGAAAATATCCCCTTCGGTATTAAGAAAGTAATTGTAGTTGTCATTTGCGGGATCAGGTCCAAAATTAGCACCTGGCGCTATTGTTTGCGCAAAGGAACTTTCTTCAAGATCGTCAAAACCGTCTAAGCCGACATCCTGATTAGTACGATTTTCGCCCTGAGAAGTAAAGGCGTAAACCAATGACTGGTTTTGTGGCACCACAGTTCCCCATTGCGTAGGCTGGGCCAGTAAAGCGGAAATATCGCCATCCTCAGGTAATCCGTTTTCAAATTGCTTTCTACCATCTTTTAGTACATCTTCCGAAATATTTCCCAAATTGATGGTCAGCTTTCCACCTTGATTGGCAGCGTCTTCAAGGAATGGGTCCAAAAGCCAAAATTCAATATATTCCACATTAGATTGTTCGAAATCAGTTGTAGTCAATTGTCGAGAAATCCCAGCCCAAGCGCGATTGGGGTCAACACCATTTTCTGATCCTAAGCGAAAATTATAGGGCCCTCGCTCTGTAGGATAATATGTCAAGTCTAGCGAATTAATGACTGTAGTTTGACCCTGAACTAAATCTAAAGCAGGAAATACCTCATTGACATAAATCCGCCGGGTATACAAACTTGATAAATCGTCGTCTGTAATTCCAGCAGGTCTTTGATTGGTATAAAAAATGGGATCAATAGAATACCAGTTTAGGAATGCTCTGTCATAACCATTCTGCACGCCAGCATTGTCCAAAGAAGGGTCATTAAAAAGGTTTAATGGTCGGCTAGACAGTTGCCATGAGAATGGGGACAGCAAACTAATACCATTTTGGGTTCCCTCAAAATCATCGATATATGACGTTGCTTCGCCTTGTAGTTGTGTTCCCTTAGGAGAGCCTGGAGCCAAATAGGCAAACTCGCCTCTAACGGACATTTTTGATTCCACATCGGTGTCAATGTTAGGTAATTTATTAATCAAACGGGTCAAAACGGGCACCTCAGTAGCGAAGTTTCCGTTCAAACCTAAAACGGTATTATTGATTGGCTCTGTGCCTAAATTAGCTTTTTGGGTGAATGGTCTTTCGTTTAGGTTTAAAAAAGTAGCTCCCAATAAAAAGTTATCATTGAATTGATGTTCGACATTGATACCTGTAAATCGCTTGGTTTGTTGCCCAAAAAGGGTGCTGTTTTCAACAGTAACGTCAATAGGAACATTGGAAGCTTCGAGAGCTGGATCTAAAATTTGGACCACCCCAGCCTGATAATTGACAGTATAATCGACACCTTCGACCAGCACTCTCCCACCAGCCGTGACCTTCACTGATCCTCTGGGCGCATTAAAACCAATGGGGATACCAGAATTTCCTGTGGATTTGTAGCGACCTTTGAATTGAAATTTATTTTTTTCACTGTCTTCTAGGGCAGCCGTTTTAGTTTGCTTGTAAAGTTTGTCATAAACGTATTTGGCTTGATTGGGATTGTAAGAACTTGGGGTGTCATAGTCAAATTGGTTGTCCGTTGGATTGTTGTCATCATCAAGAATATCGAATAGATATCTACCAAAAGGCTCTACCTTAGTAAAGATAATTTTTCCATTTAAAGGAATTACCGTGATATTTGGCACATAATCAAAGAATCCATCGCCACCACCTTGCGGATCATTATTAAAATTGAGCTTGTCAAAATTAAAAACTCTAAGCAAAGGGAGATCTTCAAGAGCAGTATCTCCACCTTCAAAGTCAGGAAAAGAAGTGCCTTCCACGGGAGAAATATAATTTCGAGGTGCTGTTTCTGTATAAAAAATGTTCAGTCTAAAATCTTCCTGAGATAACTGGTATGCTCCAGTGGAGTAAATGTTTTTCATCATCAAATCCCAAAGCGGTTCATTGACATTGGTAACAGTACTCTTCAACATTTTTAGAATCAAATTGTTGTTATTCACAATCTGAAACTCATCATTTGCTCCTCCAGTTGAAACATCAGTCGCATTCACTCCATCGTTGGCAAATTCACCAACTTGATAGACTTCACCACCCACGGTATATTGGAATGCTACCGCTAAAATCTCGTCATTTTGCAACCTCTGATTTAAGGATATATAACCTAATTGTTGGTGAAACTGATAATCCGTTCCTTGATTCAATTTTCGGGCATTTTCTAACTTCCCATAATCTAATCCTTCACTGATATCAGTGAGTAAAATTCCTGATTGAACGGTTGCAATGTCGCGAACCGCATCGGTCAATGCTGAACCCGATCCGCCAATATTCGTCGGATTAAAGCCATTGTTGCCATTACTTGGATAAGCGCCTGGACCGACCAATACGTTTACCGTTGACCCCAGAACCTCAGATTCACCTAAATCTTGAAGCGCCAAAATATTTCTGACATTTTGCGTTTGATTGGATCTATTGGTAACCCAAACTTCAAGTCGTGTAATTTGAACGTTAGAATTTATGTAGGGGTAGTTGGATAATGCTTGATCGTATTGACTTCGAAAGTATTGGGCCAAAAAGAAATGTCTGTTTTCCTCATAATCTAAACTAAAAAAATCAAAGTTCTCTAATGTACCGCCTCCCTGAGCTGTCACAGCTCTAGTTTGTGATTTCTGCTCCGAAAAAACAGCTTGAATTCTAGTTTTTCCGAGTTTCAATTCTGTTCTAAAGCCAAATAAACTTTGAGCACCAGATATCAAAGAACTATTGAGAGGCATGCTGACATTTCCAACTTCAATTTTTTGAATGATACTGTCTTCACTGCCGTCTATCCCTTTATTGAAGCCAGAAGATTTATTCTTGAAGCCTTCCAAATCACTTTGCAAGCCTTGTCCTTTATTTAAAATATCTCCCGCTTTTTGCGATACATTGCCCAATTTATCTTGTATACCCGAAGCCTTGTCTAAAATGTTTTGAACACCCTCACTTGGATTTGCCAAGGGGTTGAACTCTAGTTTGAAAATATTTTGAAAATCAAAAGTTGATTCGGTATCGTAATTAGCATTTACTAATAATCTGGTCCCTACTTTACCCAACAGGCTTAATTGAATTCTTTGATCAAAATCGAAAGTCAAATTACTTCTGTTGCGCGGCGAAAAAGTTGGATTATCTTGTCTTGAATACAAAATACCCAAATCCATCTCTACAGATCCTTGAGGGGCAACAGAAATTGTATTGCTTCCAAACAAAGTTTCGAAAAACCCAGAATTGACGTACAAGTCGGGAATTAAATTCCTTCGTTGATCTGACGAGCCCGATTTCAAACCCTCCAAGGCATCTATTTTATCTTGATAATAATTCTTTGCCGCTTCTTTCAACATCAAAGTCTCAAATTCTTCTGGTGTAAGGATTACCGGGACGTTTATTCTGATGTTCCCAGTGGTTTCAGCATAAATATATCGATCCGTTAGAGGATCGTAAGTGTAAAGAGCCGAAATACTTGGCGGATTGTTAAAGGACAAGTTCCCAAAAAGTGAAGGTGGACTTATTGAATCTTGAACCGCCGAAATATCATCTTGAGCCGACCCAAACAAGGGAACCAAAAGCAGCAGGTTGAGCTTCAAGAAAAATCTAATTATTTTTGGGGTTTTTGTCATCAATACAAAATGTTCCTTGAAGCTTACAGTCTTTTAAGTGCTTCCTTAATCAAGGTTTCAACTTTCAGGTTAGGATCGACTTTCAAGACATGATCCAAAGCTGTTCCAGCGGCCTTTCTTGAAAATCCAAGCACCTCTAAAGCAGATAACGCTTCATCTTTAAAAGTATTGTTAATTTTTAAGCTTGATTGATCAGTATCCTCGACACCTATTACCTTATCCTTGAGTTCTATGATCGTTCTCTGGGCTGTTTTAGCCCCAATACCCTTGATAGCTTGTATCGAAGCGATATCCTCATGGCTAATGGCCTGAACGATTTGAGCGGGGGTCATGGACGACAACATGGTTCGTGCGATACTTGCACCTATACCGCTTACTGATATCAATAGACGAAAAACATCTCTTTCAACCGTGCTTGAAAAACCAAATAGAGTATGGGAGTCTTCTTTGACCTGCAAATGGGTGTATATCATTATCGACTCGTCATCAGACACTTGGGAAAAAGTGTTCAGTGAAATATGCAGCAAATACCCAACTCCATTGCATTCCACAATAACTTGCGTTGGATTTTTCTCTACCAATCTACCTTTTAAAAATGTAATCATATCAAAGTGGTGCTATGTCTCAAATGTAACGATTTTAGATAGACTATAAGTCTCCGAGGATTCAAGGGATTAATTTCTTGTGCGGCGTTTTTGCTTTTTCTGAGCGTGAATTACCGCAATAGCACTCATATTGACAATCTCGTCAACACTCGCGTCGAGTTGCAAAATGTGTACAGGCTTTTTAAGTCCCATCATGATTGGCCCTATGTTTTCGGCCTTATTAATTTCCTTTATAAGCTTATAGGTGATATTGGCTGCATCTAGATTGGGAAATACTAAAGTATTAACCTTTTTTCCTGCCAATTTCGAAAATGGAAATATGTCTTGTAGCATCTCATTGTTTAAAGCAAAGTCTGTTTGTACTTCGCCATCTACGATCAAATTGGGATAATACTGGTGTAAATAAGACACTGCCTCCTTAACCTTTCGAGGAGATGTGGTGTGGGATGAACCGAAATTTGAATAAGATATCATAGCGACAATTGGTTCAAGCCCAAACATTTTCACCGTTGTAGCTGTCATTCTAGCAATAGTAGCCAAATCCTTTGAACTGGGATCAATATTTATAGAAGTGTCACTTAAAAACAAAGGGCCTCTTTCAGTAATAAGCAAGTTGGTAGTCGCTACTCTTGTTGCGCCATAATCTAAACCTATGAGTTCAAGCATCGGCTTGATCACTGAAGGAAAGCTGCGAGAAAACCCAGTAATTAGGGCGTCGGCATCACCTTCATTGACCATCATAGCAGCAAAATAGTTGCGTTCACGCATTAATTTTTTGGCTGAGATGAGTGTCAATCCATTTCTTTTTCTTTGCTGCCAGTAGATCTCTGCATATCGATTTCTTCGCTCTCTTTCTTGGTTAGATTTTGGATCGATAATGGGTACTTGTTCATGGAAATCAATTTCAGCTTTCAAGGCTTCAATTTTCAATTGGTCTCCCAAAAGAATAGGATGGGCTATACCCTCGTCATGAGCAATTTGAGCCGCCTTCAATACTGGCAAATGATCTGCCTCGGCAAACACCAGACGCTTAGGGTCTGATTTGGCTCTGCTGTGCAATAGGCGCACGAGTTTGCTGTCATTCCCCAACCGCTCCATCAAAATCTCTTCATATTTGTCCCAATCTACAATGGGCTCCCTTGCCACGCCCGTTTCCATTGCGGCTCTTGCTACGGCTGGTGGCACCACAGAAATTAATCGGGGGTCGAATGGCTTTGGAATGATATAATCTCTACCATAGATCAATTTTGTCTGATCGTAGGCTATATTCACTTGCTCGGGAACCGCTTCTTTGGCCAAATTGGCTAAGGCCTCGACCGCTGCCATTTTCATGGCTTCGTTAATTGTTGTCGCCCTGACATCCAAGGCCCCTCTGAATATAAAAGGAAACCCTAGGACATTATTCACTTGGTTTGGATGATCAGTCCGCCCAGTAGCCATTATGAGGTCTTCTCGGGTAGATACTGCCAAATCGTAAGGAATTTCAGGGTCAGGATTTGCCATGGCAAAAACTATGGGATTTGCAGCCATTGACAACAACATCTCTGGAGTTACGATATTCGAAATTGATAAACCTATAAAAACATCGGCGCCTTTCATAGCATCCTCGAGAGTATAGAGATCGCGATCGGTGGAAAACTCTAACTTCTCACTACTCAGATTCTCTCTGTCGTTGCGAATGACTCCCTTGGAATCGAGCATGACCATGTTATCTCGTTTTGCTCCAAACGCACGATAAAGTCGAGAACATGATATGGCCGCAGCACCTGCTCCACTAATGACGATCTTGACCTCGTCTAATTGTTTGCCAGCCAATTCAACAGCATTGAGCAATGCCGCAGCAGAGATAATGGCAGTGCCGTGTTGATCGTCGTGCATTACTGGGATATCGAGTTCTTCCTTGAGTCTTCTCTCAATTTCAAATGCTTCAGGGGCCTTGATGTCTTCTAAATTGATTCCACCAAAAGTTGGGGCAATACGTTTTACAGTTTCGACAAATTCATCGATATTTTCAGTATCGACTTCGATATCAAAGACGTCGATATCAGCAAAAATCTTAAATAAAACGGCCTTCCCTTCCATTACTGGTTTAGAAGCCTCTGGGCCAATGTTGCCTAGACCAAGCACGGCAGTACCGTTAGTAATCACGGCTACAAGATTACCCTTAGATGTGTACTTATAGGCGTTATTCTTATCCTTTTCTATTTCGAGACAGGGTTCAGCTACACCAGGGGAATAGGCCAGAGCTAAGTCTCTTTGGGAAGTGTATTTTTTTGTCGGGACAACCTTAATTTTGCCAGGTATTGGTTTCGCATGATAAATCAGTGCCTCATGTCTTTTGCGTTGCTCGCTCATAAATTTAAGTCTATTGAAGTTTACAAAGTTAAGCCGTTGCTTCTTATTGACAGCCTTAGTTTATTAATCTTTTAAAAAATTGATATTCCGCTGTAGTCCTTTAAATTTGGTTCTCTGTACTGCCGAATTTTGAAATAAATCGCTAAAAACCGACTCGGTAAGTTCTTGCCAATCGCTTTTGGTCATCGTTAATAAATCATGGTGTGGATTGAATAACGGCTCTTGATGGGGCTTTGAAAAACGATTCCAAGGGCATACATCTTGGCATATATCACAACCAAACATCCAGTCTTCAAATTTCCCCTTCATTGAGTCGGGCAAATTGTCTTTTAGTTCGATGGTAAAATAAGATATACATTTGCTACCATCCACAACATAGGGGGCGACAATAGCCTCTGTTGGGCAAGCATCCAAGCAAGCTGTGCAACTGCCACAATGATCAGTAATAGGCGTGTCATATTCCAAATCGATATCCAGAATGAGTTCAGCGATAAAGTAAAACGACCCTACTTGCTGGGTGAGTAAATTGCTATTTTTGCCAATCCACCCTAAACCACTTTTTGCCGCCCAAGCTTTATCTAATACAGGAGCAGAATCGACAAATACTCTTCCTCCTACCTCTCCAATTTCTTGGTGAATAAAATGCATCAACGATTTGAGCTTGTCCTTGATGACAAAGTGATAGTCTGTGCCAAAAGCATATTTTGACAATTTGGGAGCTTCAGGATCCGATTGCAATTCGTTTGGAAAGTAATTCAATAATACTGAAACCACACTTTTGGCACCATCGACCAATTTTGTTGGGTCCAATCTCTTGTCAAAATGATTGGCCATGTATCCCATCTCCCCCTGATGGTTGTTGTTCAGCCAACGTTCGAGTCGCGGCGCTTCTTCTTCTAAAAATCCTGCTTTACTTACACCACAAGATAAAAAACCGAGGCGTTTAGCTTCGGCTTTTATTAATGACGTATTCTTAGATGTTGCATTCAAAATAGGCCGCCCTGAACATTTGAACGCACTTTTCCAAGGTGTTTGTAAGCTAAATCTGTTACCTCACGACCTCGTGGAGTTCTCATAATAAAACCCTGTTGAATTAAGAAAGGCTCATAGACTTCTTCAATAGTTTCAGGGCTTTCGCTAACGGCAGTAGCAATTGTAGTAATTCCTACTGGTCCACCTTTAAATTTATCTATGATGGTTGATAGAATTTTATTATCCATTTCGTCAAGGCCATAGGCATCAACATTGAGTGCTTGTAGGCCGAAACGTGCAATAGTCATGTCAATTTTACCATTTCCTTTGATTTCAGCAAAATCTCGTATTCGGCGCAATAATGCGTTTGCGATTCGAGGAGTACCCCTACTTCTGCCAGCAATCTCAATAGCGGCCTCTTGAGAGATAGGTACTTTTAATATTTCGGCACTCCTTTGAACGATTGTCGAAAGTAATTCTGTGTCATAGTATTGTAATCTGCTGCTGATCCCAAATCTTGCTCTCATTGGCGCTGTCAATAATCCAGAACGCGTTGTTGCACCTACTAAAGTAAATGGCTCAAGATTCAATTGTACCGATCTGGCATTGGGACCTGATTCGATCATGATGTCAATTTTGAAGTCTTCCATTGCTGAGTATAAGTACTCCTCCACAATTGGGCTAAGGCGATGTATTTCATCAATAAAAAGAACATCTCGATATTCCAGATTGGTCAAAAGTCCAGCCAAATCACCGGGCTTATCCAGCACTGGCCCCGAAGTTACTTTGATACCTACTTCCAGTTCGTTAGCTAAAATATGAGCTAAAGTCGTTTTTCCTAAACCCGGTGGACCGTGAAATAGGGTATGATCAAGAGCTTCGCTGCGCCGATTGGCTGCCTCGACAAAAATCTCTAGATTTTCTAATACTTGAGCTTGTCCAGTAAAATCGTCAAAACTCAGAGGTCTAAGAGCTCTTTCGATATCCTGATCTTCTGGAGTAAACTGATCGCCTGTAGGATCCAAATGTTCATTCATGTGGATAAAGATACTAAAAAAGCCCTCTTGTGAGGGCTTTCTTTTTAGTGTTGAAGTTCTTCTTCTCCTTCTTTAAGAGGAACATTTTGAGGCACATAGTCCTCGTCATGTCCTGGCTTAGAATAATCGTATGACCATCTGTAAACGTGAGGAATATCTCCCTCCCAGTTTCCATGAATGTGCTTGACCTCGGTAGTCCATTCCAAAGTATTCGAGCGCCAAGGATTCTTGGGTGCCTTTTTACCATAGAACATACTATGAATAAAGTTGTAAAGGAACACGATTTGAAAAACACCGCCTACTAGAGCAAAAATTGTAATCAATACATTGACGTTTGACAAATCATCAAAGAGCGGAAAATTACTGTTGGTGTAATAACGTCTTGGTAATCCCGCCATTCCAATAAAGTGCATTGGGAAGAACACTCCATAGGCTGAAATTGCCGTTACCCAAAAATGCAGATAGCCCAAGTTTTTGTTTAACATGCGACCAAAGAGTTTGGGGTACCAATGATATATCCCTGCGAACATTCCATATAGGGCAGAAATACCCATCACTAAATGGAAGTGAGCTACCACAAAATAGGTGTCATGAACATTAATATCTAAAGCGCTGTCTCCTAAAATGATACCAGTGAGACCACCTGTGATAAACGTGGAAACCAAACCAATGGAAAATAACATGGCAGGGTTAAATTGTAAGTTACCCTTCCACAGCGTTGTAATATAATTGAATGCTTTAACAGCTGAAGGAATTGCAATCAACAGTGTAGTAAAAGTAAATACAGATCCCAAGAATGGATTCATTCCTGAGATAAACATGTGATGGCCCCAAACAATAGTAGACAGAAAAGCAATAGCTAAAATCGACAATACCATTGCGCGATAGCCGAAAATCGGTTTTCTAGAGTTGGTGGCGATGACCTCCGAGGTAATTCCTAACGCAGGCAGTAAGACTATATAAACTTCTGGGTGACCCAAGAACCAAAACAAATGCTCGAACAGAACGGGGGAACCACCTTGGTAGTGCAATACTTCTCCTTGAATAAAAATATCAGACAAAAAGAAAGACGTACCAAAACTTCTGTCCATAATCAATAACAGAGCAGCCGAAAGTAATACGGGAAAAGAAACAACCCCAATAATGGCTGTTACAAAAAAGGCCCAAATAGTCAAAGGCAGTCTGGTCATGGACATGCCTTTAGTCCTCAAGTTAATAACCGTAACGATGTAGTTTAGCGACCCCAACAAGGAGGAGGCGATGAATATCGCCATGGAAACTAACCAAAGGGTCATACCCGCGCCAGAACCACTCTGAGCTAATGGTAGTGCACTTAAAGGTGGGTAAATAGTCCAACCTGCTGCTGCAGGTCCAGAGGCTACAAATAGTGATATTACCATGACTACACTGGAGACGAAAAAGAGCCAATAGGAAATCATGTTCAAAAAACCTGAAGCCATGTCACGAGCACCAATTTGCAAGGGAATAAGGAGATTGCTAAATGTCCCACTCAATCCAGCGGTCAAAACAAAGAAGACCATGATAGTGCCATGAATAGTTACCAAGGCCAGATATATATCGGCATCCATAACGCCATCAGGAGCCCATTTTCCGAGCAGCGCTTTGAAAATGACATTGGGTTCTCCAGGCCACGCTATTTGAGTACGCATCATTAAAGACATCAAAACTCCAATGACACCCATTATGGTTCCAGTGATCAAATATTGCTTAGCAATCATTTTATGATCTTGACTGAAGATATACTTTGTTACAAAGGTTTCTTTGTGGTGGCCGTGATCTTCGTGATCGTGCGTATCTACATGTGCTGACATAAGATGTGTTTTCTAATTTTTAGTTGGGTAGCAATGATGATGCAAAGTCTTTCTGCTGAGACATCCATGCATTAAATTCGTCCTCTGTTTCTACAACAATTTTCATTTGCATATTGTAATGTGATTTACCACAAATTTTGTTGCACAGTAAAAGAAAATCAAAGTCGTATCTATCCAAAGCTTCTTCACCCTTGGCCGCTAATTTCTCTGACTTCTTGATTCGAATCTTGTTAATATTATTGATTTTCTCAACAATATTTGGACGCAAACGCATTTCTTCCGTCGTAATTGTAGGCGTGAAAGCGAATTGAGTTATCATGCCTGGAACACAATTCATTTGCGCTCTAAAGTGAGGCATATAGGCCGAATGTAACACATCCTGTGATCTCATTTTAAACAAAATTGGACGGTTTACTGGCAGGTGCAATTCCGTTACAATCACATCATCCTGAGCATTTGGATCTGAGGTATCTAGTCCTAAAATGTTTCCTGTATTAAGATCAATTAAACGAACATTAGCTTTCCCTAGCGCATTGTCCTCACCGGCGTATCTCGCTTTCCAATTAAATTGTTGAGCGTATAACTCAATAACAATAGGATCATCGTCTTCATCGATGGTCATAATCTCTGTCCAAGTGAATAAACCCGACAGAATCAATCCTGCGAGGACCACCACAGGTATAATGGTCCAAATAAACTCTAGTCTATCGTTATCAGCGAAGAATAGTGCTTTCTTTCCTTTTTCACCGCGGTATTTAAAGGAAAAATAATGCAGTAAAAATTGAGTAATGGTCTGTACGATGAAGATAATTACTAAAGAAACAATAAATAGTGAATCAACGCCAGGGCCGTGTTCAGAGGCCGCATCGGACAATAATGGTAAGTCTCCCCAAAGTGCGAAACTAATTATTGTTATGACATAGATAAAGATCAAAAAGCCCATCATCATGTAGCCGTTGACCTTGTTGTCCTTGTCGGTAGCTATTTCTGAATCGTCTGTACTAGGTTGTCTAGAAAGATCAAAAATCTTGACCATTTGCCAAATTGCAACTGATATGGAAATTAAAACTAAGATGGTTAAAAAGGTAGTCATCGCCTTTGATATGCTTTATATGTTAATAGTGATAATACTCACTTTCTTTTACAAATGGGTTTGCTTTGGCCAATAAAGGCGCTTTTGACAATGCCAGTTGAACAATGAATAGGAAAAGTCCTAGGAATAATAAAACTGCACTGATTTCTGGCAATCCAATTCCCCAACGGTCTCCGACAGTCGCTGGCATAATCATATTGAATACATCGATATAATGTCCAAATAAAATCACAATTCCTGTCATGACAATAAACCATGGCACGCGTTTGTAATCGCTATTCATTAACAGTAACATTGGAAACAAAAAGTTCAGTGCTACCATGCCCAAAAACGGCAACTTGTAATCTGCTAATCGGGTGACAAAATAAGTCACTTCCTCTGGAATGTTTGAATACCAGATCAGCATAAATTGTGAAAACCACAAATAGGTCCAGAATATACTAATCCCAAACATGAATTTAGCCAGGTCATGTAAATGGCTGTCATTCACCAATTCGAGGTGTCCTTTTGTTTTGAGATAGAGGGTCAAAAGAGCGATTACAGTAATACCACTAACAAACATGCTAGCAAATACATACCATCCAAACAGGGTACTAAACCAGTGTGGGTCAACACTCATAATCCAATCCCAAGACATCATGGATTCTGTGTAGAGATAAAACACGAGGAATCCAGCGGAAAGACGGAAATTTCGTTTAAAGTTTTTAGCATCATCAGCACTATCTTGAGCGATAGAATAGCGGCGTGACAAATAGCGGTAGGCGCTCCAACCTCCAATGAAAATCAGACCGCGAATTAAAAATCCAGTTTTATTAAGCCATGAGGTTTTTCCTTGAATTAAAGCATCGTGAGCCACTACTTCTGGATCCATCCAAATAAACAAGTGATCACCCGCGTAGAGTGCAATGGCTAAAACAATGAGTGAGCCTGGCAACAAATAAGCCGTGATGGCCTCCATAACTCTGTGTAAAACGACAGACCAGCCCGCTTGAGCAGCATATTGCACTGCATAAAAGGCAAGTGTACCGAGAGAAATCATCATAAAAAAGAAGGCTGCTACGTAGAGTGCTGCATAAGGACGATTATGTGTTTGATGCATCACGTGCTCAGCGTGTTCATCTGCATGAGCATCTTCGGTGCCGTGTTCGGCACTATGACTGTCCATACTGGCATGGTCAGTAGATTCTGCATGATTATCGGAACTATGCTCTGTGGCGATAACTGCTTCACCGTGGTGGCTGTCTTCTTCCGCTAGCATCACTTTAATCTCCTCTAAAGATTTTTTGGAATTGACATAGCTATAACCCCACCCTAAAGCACCTAAAAATACCAGAGAGAGGGCTATCAGTTTTAAACGGTTTGTAAAAATATACATGGTCCTGTTAGTCTTTAGTTTTGAGTTAACGCATTGCGAAGATTCATGACATAGGCCGACACTTGCCAGCGCTCTTCTTCGTTCAATTGATTGGCATAAGATCCCATAGTGTTCCTACCAAAATATATCACGTGATAGACACTGCCTTCAGTAATTTCTCGAGCGTCATAACTTGGCACGCCCAAAATCTTTTCATTTTTAACTAAATATCCATCGCCTTTTCCTTGGCTGCCATGACAAATAGCACAGTAAATATCATACGCGGCCTTACCTCGTTCAAAATCGACTGCGGCGGCATCTGGATTGGTTAAAGTAGCCCTTGCCAAGTCGTAGCCTGCGTTGGTGTTGTCGTAACCATAAAGACTATGCCCTCGAGCGATAGTGTTATCTGCCGGTGCCATAGCTTCTAGACCTCCTGCAAAAACTTCATATTCACCATACGTCTCATAGCCTACCGATGTGTACATATTGGGCATGTACTGATAGTTAGGTCTCGAGTTTTTTTGACATGAGGCTAAACTCGCAACTACTAGGATAACACTTAGTGTGGTGCTAGGCCTTGTCATTCGTTTTAAAATATTGAGCGTCTTGTAAATCATGGGATTAGTGACTTGCTTCTTGTTCAACAAGGTGCATTTCTACTGCACCAGTTTCGGTTAATAGTTTTTTGAGTTCCTTTTCGTTGTCTCCAACAGACACGGCTACTAAAAAATGATCGTCTGTAGTTCTTGGATCAGGGTTTTCTGCATTTTTAAACGGCCACATACGGCTTCTTAAATAGAAAGTAATCACCATAAGGTGAGCGGCAAAAAAGACAGTCATTTCAAACATAATTGGCACAAAGGCAGGCATATTTTCCAAATAACTAAAGCTTGGCTTACCTCCAATATCTTGAGGCCAGTCCTGAATCATGATAAAATTCATCATCAGAATAGCTACGGTCAATCCAACACATCCATACAAGAATGAAGTAATTGCTATTCTTGTGGGCGCAAGACCCATAGCCTTATCTAGTCCATGTACAGGAAAAGGCGTGTATACCTCTTCAATGGCATGCTTGGCTGCGCGTAATTTTTTTACAGCACCCATTAAGACATCATCGTCGGTGTACAGTGCGTGAATAACTTTCGAACTTTTCATAAGTTAATGTATTAGTCGCCTATCTATTTTTTCGATTTCTTTTTTGCGAGATCTGTTGCCACTGCATCTACTGATCCAGTTCCTACCAGGCTTTCGCCCGATTCTCTCAATCTTTTGTAACGCTGTCCAGATGATTTCAGAATGGTTTTTACCTCGGCTTGAGCTATCACCGGGAAGGTTCTAGCGTATAAGAGAAATAGGACGAAGAAAAAACCAATAGTTCCTATAAATATACCAATATCCACAAATGTTGGAGAGAACATTGTCCATGAAGACGGTAAATAGTCTCTATGTAAAGAGGTTACAATGATAACAAAACGCTCAAACCACATACCAATATTTACCACAATTGAAATGAAAAAAGAGAACATGATGCTGGTGCGCAATTTTTTAAACCACATGAATTGAGGGGAAAAGACGTTACAACTCATCATACACCAATAGGCCCAAGCATAAGGTCCCGTTGCACGATTTAAAAAGGCATATTGTTCATATTCTACGCCAGAATACCAAGCTATAAATAACTCTGTAATATACGCCACGCCAACAATTGACCCTGTAATCATGATGACAATATTCATCAATTCGATATGCTGTACGGTGATATAGTCTTCCAAATGACATACCTTTCTCATAATGATAAGCAAGGTGTTTACCATAGCGAATCCTGAGAAAATAGCCCCAGCGACAAAGTACGGTGGGAAAATAGTGGTATGCCAACCGGGAATGACCGAGGTAGCAAAATCGAAAGATACAATGGTATGCACTGACAATACTAAGGGGGTTGCCAATCCAGCTAATACAAGAGACACTTCTTCAAATCGTTGCCAATCCTTAGCCCGACCAGACCAACCAAAGCTCAACAAGCTGTAGATCTTTTTTTGAAATGGCTTAACTGCTCTATCGCGAATCATTGCAAAATCAGGAAGCAATCCCGTCCACCAAAATACCAAAGAAACAGACAAATAGGTAGATATTGCAAAAACGTCCCAAAGCAAAGGCGAGTTGAAATTAACCCACAATGAACCAAATTGGTTTGGAATAGGAAGAACCCAATACGCTAGCCATGGTCGTCCCATGTGAATAATTGGAAAAAGTCCCGCTTGAATAACCGAAAATATGGTCATTGCTTCAGCAGAACGGTTAATGGCCATCCGCCACTTTTGACGGAAGAGTAAAAGTACCGCCGAGATCAATGTTCCAGCGTGACCAATACCTACCCACCAAACGAAATTGGTGATGTCCCATGCCCATCCGACAGTTTTGTTCAATCCCCAAACGCCGACACCGGTTCCAATGGTATAGATAATACATCCAACGCCCCACATAAATGCAGTTAAGGCAATTGAGAAAACAATCCACCATTGCTTATTGGCTTTGCCTTCAACTGGACGTGCAACGTCCACAGTCACATCGTGGTAAGATTTCTCACCAGTAACAAGCGGTCTTCTGATTGGTGCTTCGTAATGCGAGGCCATAATTCTTATTTACGTTACTTTCTTAAACTTCTTTTGTATTGCGAACCTTTACTTGATACATCACGTTTGGTTTTGTCCCAATATGATCTAACAAATAATAGGCGCGCTCATCATTTTTCTTTGAGACAATCTGGTTGGTCTTTTCATTGATGTCTCCAAATACTAAAGCCCCATTATTACATGCTGATGAACAGGCCGTTTGGAATTCATCTGTTTTGACAACTCTACCGTCACGTTTAGCGTCAAGAATTGTTTTCTGTGTCATTTGAATACACATCGAACATTTTTCCATCACACCACGTGAACGCACTGTTACATCTGGATTGATTACCATTCTTCCCAAATCATCGTTCATGTGGTAATCAAATTGGTCGTTGTTATTGTACAAGAACCAATTGAATCGTCGCACCTTGTAAGGGCAGTTATTTGCGCAATAACGGGTTCCCACACAACGGTTATAGGCCATATGGTTTTGACCTTGTTTACTGTGCGAAGTTGCTGCAACAGGACAAACCGTTTCACATGGCGCATGATTACAATGCTGACACATGATTGGTTGAAAAGCCACTTGCGGATTTTCTGATGGTTGTTCCATTTTACCGAAAACAGAAAGCGAATCGGATAAGCCACTAATGTTGTCTTTACGCTCGTCGTCCCCTACAAAGGAGTCCTCGGAGGAATAATACCTGTCAATACGCAGCCAGTGCATGTCGCGGCTTCGTCGAATTTCTTCTTTTCCTACAACAGGCACATTGTTCTCGGCATGACAAGCAATGACACAGGCTCCGCATCCCGTGCAAGCATTGAGATCTACAGATAAATTGAAATGATGACCGATAGAACGATCAAATTCATCCCACAAATCTACATCTGGTGAATCAACAGGTGTTTCCACGTGATCCAAGGAGACCATGGTCATGGCATTCCATTCTGTGGCAGATTTTGTATTGAATACTTCTAAGGTGGTTTCCTTGATAATGTCTCCACGACCCATCAAGGTATTATGTAACTGAACACATGCAAATTCATGCTTTCCTTCAGCAGCTTTAATACTTACGGTTTGAGTTGCACTAAATCCATCATATAAAGGATAGGCATTCACTCCTGTTTGCAGTTCTTCTTTGACTCCCGCAGTACGTCCATAACCTAATGCCAATCCTACAGTACCCTTGGCTTGTCCGGGTTGGATAATTACTGGCGCAATGACACTTTTTCCATTAACTGAAATTTCGGCATAACGTCCGTTTAGACCTCCAGTAGCGTCTGTGCCCCCCGATTCCATAAATAAACCCAATTCTTTGGCATCAGAAATCGCCATAGTGAGATAATTATCCCATGTTACTCGGGTCAAAGGATCTGGGAACTCTTGTAACCAAGGGTTGTTAGCCTGCTGGCCATCGCCCATACCTATTTTTGGATAGAGTGTAAGCACCATGCCTTCATCCTTGGCCGCAGCCAATGTGGTCAGGCTATCACTGAGGTCAACCGATTGCTCTTTTGCTACAGTATTGGTTTCAGTTGAAAAATAGCCATCATGCAGTGCTTGATTCCATTCAGAACCATTCAAGACATTTGCAGCCCAATAGGTTTTGAGGTAATCATAATAAGCTACCGAACTACCCATCCAAGACAATAGTGCATCCTGAAATTGCATAGTATCAAACAATGGTCTGATGGTAGGTTGCATCAATCCATAATGACCTGCTTTTCGCTCTACATCGCCCCAAGATTCTAAATAATGAGGAGCTGCAGCCAAATATGTCACTTTCGAAGCCGTCTCATCCAATTTCAAAGAGAAATCGACTGTTAGCTCAACTTTTGCTAAGGCGTCGTTAAATGCAGCAGCGTTAGGCAATGTGTAGGATGGATTTACGCCAGCCATAATAACCGCTCCAACTGCTCCACTATTCATTTGATCTACTAAATTATTGATAGAAGCATCATTACCACTTCTCACTAAAAGCGGTGTATTTGGATTGAAAGATTTACTCTCAAGTAGTGTATTCATTTCGAGCACCAAGGCTTGTGCATCCGCATCGTCAAGACCGGTGACGACAACAGCATTACTGCCAGACTTCTGTAAAGACTTGGCTGTTTGATTTACTATGGCCAGTACACCTTCAGGAAGGTCCGTTTGAACTGATGTACCTTTCAATTTGGCATATAGTGCTGCTAAAACTTGTTTTTGGTGTGCAGGCTTGAGCGGCACACGTTGATCCGCATTGGCTCCGGAAAGGCTCATGTTGGACTCAAATTGGACGTGTCTTGACATCATTCCGTTTTGAGGAATTCGGCTTTTTGAGTAACCTCCGTCAAACCCTCCTCCTTGCCAATCGCCAAGAAAATCGGCTCCAATACTGACAATCAATAAGGCTTTCGAAAAGTCGTAATCTGCCATGGCTCTTTTACCATAGCGTTGCTCAAAAGCATCAAGAGCGGCTGACTGTGAAATAGCATCATAGGTCACATGCTTTGTCGTAGGGAATTTGGCAACAAATTCGTTGACTAAAGCTGCTGTCGAAGGACTGGCAAAAGTCTGAGTCAATAAAACAATGGGTTTCAGTTGTGCCGACAAGTCGCTTAACTTTTGGCCAACCTCACTGTTGAAAGTTGCCCAAGACGTTGGCGCACCGCTAATCTGAGGTGCTTTAAGTCTTTGACTGTCATACAAGTCGAGAACAGAAGCGTTTACCCTTGCATTGGCTCCCACTCCAGTTTTATCTAAACTGTTGTTATTGATCAAAATCGGGCGGCCTTCGCGCGTTTTAACCAAAACACTCGCAAAATCATATCCGTTAGCGATACTTGTGGCGTAATAGTTAGCAATACCAGGTATTATAGACTCTGGCTGCACAACGTAAGGTATCGACTTGATTACAGGACCCTCACAGGCAGCTACAGTGGCAGCGGCGGTACTAAAACCGACGTATTTCAAGAAATCTCGTCTGGAAGTTTGAGAATTCTCTAAGGTTCCTTTGTCCCCTAAAAATTCGTCCACGGGTATGTGTTCCACAAATTCGTTGTGACGCTTTGGATCTAATTCAGGATTCGACGCAAGGTCGGCTATATTTTTCCAGTATGTTTTACTTGTTGACATTGACTACAAGATTATTGCTTTTAATAATGACATTTTCCGCATTCCAACCCACCCATTTGAGCAGCTGTCAATTCTTTTACTCCATATTTCTTCGATAACTCATCATGAATTTTATCATAATAAGCATTGTCAGCAACCTTTACATTGGTTTCGCGGTGACAATTGATACACCAGCCCATAGTGAGAGGAGCAAATTGAGACATGATTTCCATTTCTTGAACCGGACCGTGACAGGTTTGACATTCAATACCGGCAACCGTGACGTGCTGTGAGTGATTGAAATAGGCAAAGTCTGGCAAATTGTGAATACGCACCCATTTTACAGGTTGTGTTTTTCCGGTATAAGCTTGGATCGTATCATCCCATCCGACGGCCTTGTAAAGTTTTTTAATTTCATTGTCATAAAACTCCTTAGTATATTCGGCCGTTGTAGGACCGTTGTATTCATAAATGGACTTGTGACAATTCATACAGATATTGAGGGATGGAATCCCCGAATGCTTACTTACTCGAGCCGAGGAATGACAATAATTACAATCAATTTTGTTGTCTCCAGCATGAATCTTGTGCGAGTAGTGAATAGGCTGAACCGGCTCGTATCCTTGATCTATTCCAATTTGCATCAAATAGCCATAGACAAAGTAACCACTTGCTAAAAGAAGGAATATGGCAGTGACCAATACTAAAAATTGATTTTGAGCAAAGGCCACCCAAAGCGGCGTACTCTTGGGTTTTTCGGCAGGTATCTCAACCTCATTGGCCACAGCAAATCTGTGAAGGGTTTGACGAACCATTAATAACCCAATTGCTAGAAGAGCAAATAATAGAGCTAAACCAGCGAGTAAGATAAGGTTATTGTCTTGCCCAGCGTTGGGGACTCCTCCCTGAGCTCCGGCTGCAGCAGCTACCGCAACAGGTTCTGCTTTCGGCTGAGCAGTGTAAGCCAAAATATCGTTCAGCTCAACATCGGAAAGTTGAGGAAAAGCTGTCATCGCAGAATTATTATATTCCGCGTATATTTTATTGGCGTATGAATCTCCCGATTTAATGACTGCGTTACTATTTCTGATCCAAGCGTAAAGCCAAGTTCTATCTAAACCTTCCGTTTCGCTCAGACGTGTTTCCACATTTCGAAGCGCTGGTCCAGTCATCTTTTTATCTAACTGGTGGCAAGCAGCACAATTGGTATTGAATAAAGATTTTCCTTTAACGGGATCACCATCTTGAGCCCAAAGGTTTGAGACTAAAAGAGTTAAGATGAGGAAACCAGAAAGGCGTGTTCTGCGGTTTGAATTTAGTCTCAAGCTATGCGTCATAACTTCTATCAATGGTTATCTAAATTTCGGATTATTTTGGAACTACACAGCCCCAATAATTTTGTCGCAAAAGTACGCCATAAACTCCATTTTGAAAATGAGTTGATAATGATACTTTTTAATTTATATTTATTCTAAATAAGGAGGGGTTTTATCAATTGGCACATAAAGTGTAACTTTGGAACGAAACAATAAAATTCATGTCCTATGAAGTTGAAAAACCTTGGTTTAGCAACTATTATGTTTTGCTCATTGAGCGCTGTGTGTCAGGAAGATAACATCATTATTAATCGCGATGCTAGAATCGACCAATTACTTGAAACCCGAGAGAAAATTCTCAAGGAGAATATGGGGTTCCAAATCCAAATTTTTAGCGGCAACAGGGAGAGCGCCTTCACATTGATCTCCGAAGCCCGACTTTTATATAAAAATAACGAGGTAACCTTGCAATATCAAACTCCCAATTACAAGGTGTGGATTGGAAAATTCTTTGATAGGCTAAGTGCCGATAAATTTCTGATGGAAGTCAAAAAAACTTATCCCAACGCCTTCGTTCTAAGGCCTATTGATCGGGAAAAAAATAAATTATAACTTCTTCTTCACTTCAACCTCCTGGAATGCCTCGATCACGTCTTCAAGTTGAAGGTCATTGAAGTTCTTGATTTGAATACCACAATCGTACCCTTTACTGACTTCTTTGGCATCGTCTTTGAAACGCTTTAAAGAGGTGAGTGAACCAGAGTGAATCACAACACCGTCGCGAATAACTCGGACACCTGAGTTCCTGAAAATTTTACCTGTGGTGACCATACAACCTGCAATGGTTCCAATTTTGGATATTTTAAAGGTCTCCCGAACTTCAGCATTTCCTGTTATTTCTTCCTTGAACACCGGCGACAACATGCCTTCCATAGCATCCTTCAATTCATTGATGGCATCATAAATGATGGAGTACATCCGGATATCAATTTCTTCTTTATCGGCAATGGCTCTAGCATTCCCAGTAGGACGTACATTAAATCCAATAATGATAGCCTCTGAAGCTGTTGCCAATAGCACATCGCTTTCGGTAATTGCACCGACCCCCTTGTAAATAATATTCACCTGAATTTCTTGAGTAGATAACTTTTGGAACGAATCGGTTAAGGCTTCTACCGAGCCGTCCACATCTCCCTTAAGGATAATATTGAGCTCCTTAAAGTCACCCAATGCGATACGGCGACCGATTTCATCTAGGGTAATATGACGTTGCGTTCGTACGGACTGTTCGCGTCTCAATTGCGTTCTTTTTGCCGCTATTTGCTTGGCTTCTCGTTCGTCGGCAAAGACGTTAAACTTGTCTCCAGCTTGCGGCGCACCATCCAATCCTAAGAGTGAAACTGGTGTGGCAGGACCTGCTTCCGTCAGCGCTGCACCCCTTTCGTCGTGCATGGCTTTCACTTTACCGCTATTTTTTCCCGCTAATACAAAGTCTCCGATTTTCAGGGTTCCAGCACTAACCAAAACTGTGGATATATAGCCACGTCCTTTGTCCAAAAACGCTTCGACTACTGTTCCAACGGCTGGTTTATTTGGATTCGCTTTAAGTTCTAATAACTCGGCTTCCAACAATACCTTTTCGAGAAGTTGATCTATCCCCTGTCCAGTTTTAGCTGATATATCTTGGGATTGAATTTTTCCACCCCAATCCTCTACTAATAGGTTCCTAGCTGCTAATCCTTCTTTTATCTTATCGGGATTAGCTGCTTCTCGGTCTACTTTATTTATCGCAAAGACTATAGGAATTCCAGCTGCTTGAGCGTGGGCTATGGCCTCCTTGGTTTGCGGCATGATATCATCATCTGCTGCAATCACAATGATCGCCAAATCAGTCACCTGAGTACCTCTTGCCCGCATGGCTGTAAAGGCCTCGTGACCCGGTGTATCGAGGAAGGTGATATTTTGACCTGTTTTTAGCGTCACACCATAGGCGCCAATGTGTTGGGTAATCCCTCCTGATTCTCCAGCAATAACATTCTCCTCCCTGATAAAATCAAGTAAAGATGTTTTTCCGTGATCAACGTGCCCCATGACCGTCACAATAGGTGCTCTTGGCAACAAATCTTCTGGATTATCATCTTGCTCTTCCAAGGCTTCATCCAATCCAGCAGTAGTAAATTCTATTTCAAAACCGAATTCTTCTGTAACAATAGAAAGCGTTTCGGCATCTAAACGTTGATTCATCGTCACCATCATTCCCAGTGACATACAGGCCGAAATGATTTCGGTTACGGGCACTTCCATCATGGTGGCTACCTCACTCACTGTTACAAATTCTGTAAGTTTCAGCAATTTGTTGTCGGCCTCGATGGCAGCTTGCTCTTCTTCCGATTTTTGCCTGTGTTGATCACGCTTGTCACGGCGGTACTTGGCACCTTTACCTTTTGACGACTTACCTTGAAGTTTTTCTAAGGTTTCACGCACTTGACGTTGCACTTCTTCAGCACTTGGCTCTTCCTTTACAACTTGACGCGTCTTCGCTTGTCCTGGTTTATTGCCACCGCGATTATCACCACCACGCGGCGAACCACCCACTTTACTGATTCGTTTGCGTTTTTTGCGCGTATCGGCTGATGATTCGGTCTTTTTCTTCTCTGCAAATTTGGTCAAATCTATGGTTTCACCCGTCTTTTTGGGCTGAACCAATTTTTGATAGATAGTCGTGTGTGTTTCTGGAGAAGCGTCGGCTTCAGGAGTTGCCTTTTTTGGTGCTTCAACAACTGGAGAATCGACCTTAGTTTCAGGCGCTTTCTCTTCAATTTTTTCAACTGCTGGCGCTTCAGATACTGGCTCCGCTGGTTCTGGTTTTTCGTCAGCAACAGCTGCTGTCTCCGCCTGTTTTTTCGGTGGATTTAAGTCAATCTTCCCGACTTGCTTTAGTCCCGCCAAACTTTGTCTGGCTTTGACCACGGGCTCGGGTGTTTGGACAGGATCGGCCTTTTCCTCGGGGACGCTCTTGGGCTCCACCTCACTGAGCAGCGCCTCTTTCTCTTTTTGTTTGGCTTCAATAACCTCAATCGAAGCTACTTTTTTACTAGCATCGGATTGAAATTCATCCGAAAGCATGGCATAGATTTCTGACGTTATTTTAGTGGTAGGACGTTTTTCTATTTCAATACCATGACCCTGCAGGAATTCCACAGCACGGTCGATTGAAATATTCAACTCCCTTAAAACCTTATTAAGTCTAATAGTTTCTGCCATAAATAAATTTATATTGTCTATTGCTCTCCGTCAAATTCTAATTTAAGGATTCTAATCACTTCGAGTATAGTTTCTTCTTCTAAATCGATACGCTTGATTAAATCTTGAACATCCTGCTCGAGAACGCTCTTTGCTGTATCTAACCCAACCTTAGAGAATTCTTCAATGATCCAAGCTTCGATTTCATCCGAAAATTCTTTCAATTCCACGTCTTCTTCAACACCTTCTCTAAATACATCAATTTCGTAACCAGTCAGCTGACCTGCCAATCTGATGTTGTGTCCGCCACGGCCAATAGCCTTGCTCACCTCCTCTGGCTTGAGAATGACCTCAACGCGTTTGGTTTCTTCATTGATTTTCAATGAAGTAACCTTGGCAGGACTTAGGGCGCGCGTAATGAATAGTTGAAGATTATTGGTGTAATTGATCACGTCAATATTTTCATTGCCTAATTCTCTGACAATACTGTGAATTCGAGATCCTTTCATCCCCACACAAGCCCCAACGGGATCAATGCGATCATCATAGGAGTCAACAGCCACTTTGGCTTTTTCACCAGGAATTCGAACAACCTTTTTAACAGTAATCAATCCGTCAAATACTTCAGGAATTTCCTGTTCAAATAATTTCTCTAGGAAAGCTGGCGCTGTTCTCGACATGACTATGGCTGGCTTGTGGCCTTTCAATTCTACACTTTCAATGACCCCTCGGACACTGTCACCCTTTCTAAAAAAATCGGACGGTATTTGTTTGTCTCTTGGAAGAATGATTTCATTCCCATCATCATCGACAAGGATAATTACTCGTTGACGCACGTGGTGCACCTCAGCCGTATATATTTCGCCAACCAATTGCACAAAATGCTTGTAGATGTTGGTGCTGTCATGCTCGTGAATCTTAGCAATTAAGTTTTGACGCAGCGACAAAATTGAGCGACGACCCAAATCCATTAATTTCACTTCTTCAGACACGTCCTCCCCAACTTCAAAATCGGGCTCAATTTTTCGTGCTGCCGATAATTCAATTTCTTGATTTTCATTTTCCACTTCGCCATCGGCCACTACCACACGATTTCTCCAGATTTCGAAATCTCCCTTGTCAGGATTGATAATAATATCGAAATTGTCGTCGTCACCAAATTTACGTGTTAAGGTATTTCGGAATACTTCCTCCAAAATGGCCATCAGGGTGACTCTGTCAATAAGTTTGTCGTCTTTGAATTCGGAAAAAGAATCGATCAAAGCTATATTTTCCATAGGACTCTAATTAAATTTCAATTTTACCTTTGCTGCCACAATGTCGTTATAATCGAGGTCAGCTGTTTTTTCAACAGTTATTTTTCCTTTGCCTACTGGCTTGGGCTCTCTTGCCTTCCATCCAATAGTGATACAGTTGTCAGTAGCTGATTGCAAAATACCTTCTATTTTCCCTCTGTTTTTGGTAGTTACCTCGAGGGTTTTTCCAATATTCTTAGCATATTGTCGCTTCATTACAATGGGCGAAGCGGCGCCTGCCGATGCTACTTCTAGTGAGAAATCTACTGCCTCGCGATCGAGATTATGCTCGATAGCTCTGCTTATAAAAACACAATCTTTTACAGTTACACCTTGATCTCCGTCCAACACCACATTGATGTGATTGGCGCTGGAGATGTCGAATTCAACTAGAAACAAATCTTGCCGTTCTTGCAATGCGTCATTGAGCAATATTTGTACCGTTTCTTTCAGCATAGTGGTAAAAGAAGGGGGGACTTTTTGTCCCCCCTACCTGTCCTTTATATGTTTCTCGAGTGCAAAGATAATGATTTTGAAATACGACGCAAATCTATTTTGTCAATCTCACATTGCACTTGAACAAAAAATCCGCAAAATTGGCGGATTTTTTAGTTGGCCTACTAGGGCTCGAACCTAGACTCTTCTGAACCAAAATCAGACGTGTTGCCAGTTACACCATAGGCCAATTTTAGAGCGAGCAAATTTAGTACAAAGTTTTGGTTGAGCAAACTTTTTGAATAAATATGCGCTTGAATATCTTTAAGAAGATCGTTCCGCCTGTTGAACTACGATTGATTGGTAGTATTTCTTTCTCAACCAAAAAGATGCACGCACTAACAATATCAGTGCAGGAACCTCAACTAAGGGGCCAATAACGCCGGCAAACGCCTGGCCAGAATTTAACCCAAAAACTGCAATTGAAACAGCAATAGCCAATTCAAAATTGTTACCAGCTGCTGTAAAAGCTACCGAAGTAGTTTTGTCATATGCCGCCCCAGTGGCTTTGGTGACAAAAAATCCAATGATAAACATCAGTGCAAAATAGATGAGCAAAGGCACTGAAATAATGAGTACATCCATTGGAATTTCAACAATCAATTCTCCCTTTAACGAAAACATGATTACGATGGTAAACAACAAAGCTATCAAGGTCAATGGTGAAATAGCAGGAATAAAGATTTGGGTGTACCATGCATCACCTTTTATTTTTACCAATATCCATCTGCTCAGAATGCCCAACAGAAAAGGAATGCCTAAATATATAGCCACACTTTCTGCAATGGTCGCAATAGAAATATCCACTACGGCACCATCAAAACCGAAATAAGGGGGGAGCACAGTAATAAATATCCAGGCGTAAAAACTGTAGGCACAGACTTGAAAAATACTATTTAGTGCCACCAAGCCAGCACCGTACTCGCTGCTCCCTTCAGCCAGGTCGTTCCATACCAATACCATAGCGATACAGCGCGCCAAACCTATTAAAATCAACCCAACCATATATTCAGGGTAGTCACGTAAAAAAGTAATAGCCAAGACAAACATCAATACGGGTCCAATGACCCAATTGAGCAGCAAAGAAATAGATAGGATTTTGGTGTTTTTAAAAACCGTTGGCAAAAGAGCGTAATTCACTTTGGCTAGCGGTGGGTACATCATCAGAATCAAACCAATGGCAATGGGAATATTGTTCGTTCCGCTATTAAAACGATTAATGACATGTGGAAAATCAGGGGCAAAATACCCCAAGCCAATACCAAATGCCATCGCTGAAAAAATCCAAAGGGTTAAATTCTTATCTAAAAAACCCAGCTTTTTTGCCGCCATAATTTGATGAAATATTAATTATTTTAAAATAAACGAACTAACAACAGGAGCTGTTTATTGAACTATCTTGGTTGAGGAAATCCGACATCAGGGCTTTCATACGGGTCCAATTGTCCTTGTCGATACAATAGCAGACACTGGTGCCTTCCACATTACCCTTAATCAATCCTAATTGTTTGAGTTCCTTTAAGTGTTGCGAAATGGTCGGTTGTGCCAACCCGATTTCATGGACTAAATCCCCACAAACGCAAGAATCAATTTTGAATAGATGCTGTAAAATGGCGACTCTGGCCGGATGCCCAAACGCCTTAGCGATTAAAGCAATCTCATTGTCCCGAGTGCTAAACAATTCGGTTTTGACTAATCCCATATCTTTTTTTTATTCATTGCAATATTACGATGAATAATTGTAACAGACAAAAAGCATCTGATGTTGTCACATTGCTTTCCTTATAGCCGCTGGTAAAGATGAGTGGCTCTATCGCTTGTCAACCCCGAAACTTAGGTGGCAGGCCCCGTTTAGATTCTATTGAACCTCAAGTAATAGGATCCCGCACAGTAGATAGTCAAGGTGTCCCCGTGCATGACAAATTCATTTTCAAAATGGTGACCGTGGTGACCGTAGTTTGAAACCAATTTGTCAAAAAATAAATCCCCCAATTCAGTCTCTGTAACTTCTGAACAGTTTAGACTTGAAAACACCAAAGTGTTTTGAGAATCATTACAGGAAAACCGGCCTTCAAAAGTGTTTCTACTGGTTGAGCCTCGATACATTTTACCCTCATTAAAATCCATGATAATGGCTACGGCTTTATTGGTAGCCGGATCATAATATTTGGGGTCAGAGGCTGCTATCGTGGTATCATTCTGATCGTTCACAATAGCTTTCAGCTGCCAAGCACCGCTTTGAAGAGCCTCCAAGGTGCTGCTGGTTGGTTCTTTGCTGCAACTCGCAATGAATAAACAACTTAAAAGGAAAATTACATTTCTCATAGTACCTGATTTTTAAATTATACTTATTATTAAGGTAGCCCTCTTTAGTTTGAAGGGCATGGTGATATTAATTTTATACTGATCCTGCCCGCAGGCACAAACATCTATCCGTTGACAGACCATGGGGTAAACCCAGAGGTCCCAACCCCATCGAAAAACTCAAAAAATTGTGCTGTTTCAGTTAAGCTGCTTTTGTAGACTTCGATTTGGGGTCAAATTCCTATTACAATAATACCGTTCGTGCATTCAGATAAAATGGTCGTTCGAAATGAATTTTAGGAACAACCCGTTTAATATTAGTATCGTGAAATAAGAATTTTGTTTGAAATTCAGTTCGCGATACGATTTAAATCGATCTTCATTGCCTTCGACTTAAACGCACTCCTGATACACAACGATATAAAATTAATAAATATATTTCAAATAAAAAACTGGTCAGCAGGCAGGAAAGTCGTTAATTATACTCGGTGTGCTATCGCTTTTTTATTCATTTTGGTATTTTCTTGCCAAATGTGGCTTTTGATTCAGGGATAAACAAGCGCGCGGCTTAGCACGGCAGCTCTGTTTTCAAATATTTTACAAGCGTGCCATGCCAGAACAAATCCCAGCACATTGCCTCAGACACTTTTGAGTAATTCCATCTTATTGAAACACGTTCATTTTGGACAGTAGATTTGCAATTGGGCATTACTAAAATACAAAAAATTGTTAAGCCAAAACAACTTTAGGAACACTTTGAATATTATGTGTATTTTCGTGAAGTAAATGTTAACGCTCATATGACCCCTCAGAAATTCAAAACTTGGAACTTAGTCTTAGGCTGGACAGCCTTTGCCGTTGCCTTTATCACCTATACTTTAACCGTTGAACCAACCGTAAGTTTTTGGGATGTCGGCGAGTACATGCTCACCTCAGCTAAGCTACAAGTGGGACATCCTCCAGGAGCGCCCTTGTTTCAGATGATTGGTGCAGTTGTTTCAAATTTTTCCCCCAACCCAGAGTCTATTGGGTTTACACTAAATTTGATGAGTGGTCTTGCGGCAGCTTTGACCATTTTGTTTTTATTTTGGACACTTGTACGTTTGTTGCTCAAGCTTGTTGGACCAGACCACGCCGCTCATTCTTCCAAACAAGTGGCCATATTGGGAAGTGCTTTTGTAGGGAGTTTAGCCTTTGCCTTCACTGATTCGTTTTGGTTTAACGCAACAGAAGCCGAGGTATATGCGATGGCTACCCTAATCATGTCGGCCTTATTTTATTTGGGACTTCGTTGGGAAGCTGACATGGATGAGCCAAGAGGTAACCGTTGGTTGCTGCTCATTGCTTTTATCATTGGCTTGTCTTTCGGTGTACATTTTATGGGTTTGCTGACCATACCAGCTATAGGGTTGATCTATTTTTACAAACGTTATCCATCGGTAACTCCCAAATCTTTTGTTTTGGCTAATGTGGCTGTGGTGGCCCTCTTGGCCTTCATCTTCAAATTGTTACTCCCCACTGCCTTGTGGTGGTTTGGTTGGATGGAGGTGACCATAGTCAACGCCACAGGATTGCCTTTCCATTCGGGAACCATTTTAGCAGGCCTGATTTTGATATTAGGATTTTTCTACGGCTTGCATTATGCTATGCGCCACAACAAACCCCAATTGCAAACTGGCCTTTTGTGCTTTTTGTTTGTTTTTGTCGGCTTTTCATCTTGGCTCATGTTACCTATTAGAGCTAATGCCGAGGTGAATATTAATGAAAACGACCCATCCAATGCGCGTGAGCTTTTGGCTTATTACAATTTAGAACAATATCCTAAAACCTATTTGTTTTACGGACCGCTTTTTACCGATCGCTATGCCCCTTTAGATGAGTTGAATCCCTATCGGGATGCCCCACCCAAATACGAGCGTAATTTCGAAACTGGCCAATACGATATTGTCAACGATTATGTCAATGCCATTCAAAATTATAACCACGAGCAGGCTGCTCTACTACCCAGAATGCACAGTCCCGATCACGCTCGTAACTACATGCGTTACACTGGACTTCTCGATTTTTATGTGAGGCCCGAATACCAAAGTGAAAACCAGTTACTCAGTATTGTAGACGATTTTAAATCCGAAATGACCGCCGGAAATGTATCCTACGAGGACTACGAAAGCTTTTTGCAACAATTTGGATCCTATTTAATTATTGAAAAGCCCAGCTTGGCAGATAATCTCTTTTTCATGATTGATTATCAATTTGGCTATATGTACTGGCGCTACCTGATGTGGAATTTTGTAGGACGTCAAGACGATATTCAAGGAGAATTGAACAATCATGGCAATTGGATCAGTGGGATAAATCCCATCGACGAATGGCATTTGGGAGTCTCGCAAGAAAACCTCCCATCCGATGTCTTGAATAACAAGGCGCGGAACACCTATTACTTCCTCCCATTTTTGCTGGGAATCATAGGATTGCTGTTTCTTTACCAAAAAAGCAAACCGCAGTTCTGGGTTTTACTGGTTTTCTTTTTGTTTACAGGTCTCGCCATTCAATTCTATACCAATGTCCGACCCTTTGAGCCACGAGAACGCGACTACTCCGTTGTGGGGTCTTTCTATGTATTTGCCATCTGGATTGGCTTCGGAGCCTATGCGCTTTTTGAATTGATTCAAAGGAAATGGAATTCTAAAGCGACTGTACCCGTTGTAGTTGGTGCACTAATCATTGCCGTTCCCGGACTTTTAGTGTCACAAAACTGGGACGATCACGATCGGTCCAATAGAGAAACGGCGCATGCTATGGCCGTTAAATATTTAGAGTCCTGTGCTCCCAATGCTATTTTATTCTCCATAGGTGATAATGACTCTTTCCCGCTTTGGTACGCTCAAGAAATAGAAGGTATTCGTACCGATGTTCGCGTTGTGAATACCTCCCTATTACAGACCGACTGGTATATCGATCAAATGAAACGCCAATCCTACGAAAGCGCACCGATTCCTTCGACCATTGACCACTACGAATACAGATATGGCACCCGCGATTACATCATCAAGGAGCCCATTTCTGAAGACACCTTCGCCCTAGCAGAGGTTATAGATTTTATCACCAGCGATGTTGATCGTGCCAAATACGGCAACTTTCTCAAGCAAAGAGGAAGAGATTTAAGACTGTACAGGAGTCAAGACTTAGCCATGAATTTTTTGCCGACAGAGAATATAAGAATCCCTGTCAATAAAGACAATGTGTTAAAATCAGGATTGGTAAAAGCCAAGGACTCGAGTTTGATTGTTCCTTTTATTGATATTAAAATTACCGATCAGGCTATTTACAAAAATCGTTTGATTATGCTAGACATCATCAACAACAACGCTTGGGAAAGACCTATTTATTTCACAGGAGGCGCTTTTGGCAACGACGACTATATTTGGATGAAAGACTACCTCCAGTTGGAAGGCATGTGTTATAAATTAGTTCCCATTCAAACACCTGTGGATTCTCGAAATCCCTACGAAATGGGCCGAATAGACACTGATATTATGTTTGATATGGTTATGAATTGGGACTGGGGTAATAGTGGTGATCCAGCAGTATATCACGATGTACAATCCCGACGCAACAGCATCAGCTATCGGGGAAATATTGCCCGCTTGGCCGAGCAATTGCTTCGCGAGGAACAATTTGAAAAAGCCGAACAATTGGCAGATTTGGCCATAACCAAAATGCCAGTAGATATTTTTGGTTACTACGCCTTGGTCGAGCCCTTCATCTTAACTTATTACAACGCTGGTGCCACTGAAAAAGCCCGTGCCTTGTTTGAGGAAGTAGCTGAAAAACACCAAGATTATTTGATCTACTACAGCAGCCTTAAATACGATCAACAAGAGGCCTACTTCGAAGAGATCTATGGTAGAATTGAGCAGTATCGCAGTTTAGTCGATACCGTTATTGTTGAGGACAACAACAATGATTACATCACCTCAGCGATGACTACGTTTAACGATTTGGTTGGAAAATTCACCTATTTCATGGGTGAGGAAAAGGACATAGAGAGCGAGCTTACAACAGAGGAAGGCCTGACCGAGAACGTTGAGCCTAAATCTTAAACAAATTCCTTGACACGACTGATCAGTGTATTGGCGTCGAGTTCGCCACTTTGCCGCCATTTCATTTCACCATTTCTGTAAATGATCAATGTTGGCAACCCTTTGATTCTCAGGGCTTCGCCAAGCGACTTGTTTTTTTCAATGTCGATTTTAATCACCTTGGCTTTATCGCCAAGGGCTGCTGCCACATCTTTTAAGACAGGATGCATGGCTTTGGACTCCTCACTCCATTCGGTATAAAAATCGAAGAGCACAGGAACGTCATTGTCAATAAGATCTCCAAATTTTGGCATCACTTAAAGTTTAATTTAAGTTCTATTGTGCAAAGATAGCATTTCCTCACAACTGAGACACGTTAACGCCTTTTTTCAAACGAATTACCGTAATTTCTGGCCAAATTCCAATTCTGCCCGGAAAACCAAGACAACCCAAGCCACGATTAACATTTATGTACCGATTGTTCTCGCTATAGACTCCAGCCCAGTATTTGTATCGTGCTTGTATCGGACTCCATTTGATCCAGCCTGGAATTTCGATTCCAAATTGCATCCCGTGAGTATGTCCGCTCAAAGTGAGGTGGTGTTTAACTGGATGATCTTTTACGATTTGTTCCCAATGTGAGGGATCATGACTCATTAGTATTTTAAAGTCATTAACAGCCACTTGCTTGTTAGCCAAATCCAAGTCCCCTTTTTTGACAAATCGGTCGCCCCAGTTTTCGACACCTACAATGGCAATCCGCTCAGCCCCGCGGTCAATCAAAACAGATTCATTGCGAAGCAAACGAAAGCCCATGGCATTCTGTAATCGCAACAAATTTTCAAAGTCCGCCTGTTTGTCTTCTGGAGTTTCCCACCGTTTATAATCACTGTAATCGTGATTACCGAGTACTGAAAACACGCCGTCAGGAGCCGACAATTTAGACAATATATCTTGCCATGGCACAACCTCAGTGGACTCATTATTGACCAAATCTCCTGTAAATAATACAACATCTGATTGCTGTTTTTGAATCAAATCTATGGCATAATTAACCTTTTCCTTGTTCTCAAATGTGCCCATATGTAAATCACTGATATGGGTTATTTGAAAGCCGTCGAAAGCTTGAGGTAAATCATCAAATGTTAGCGTGTGAGTTATCACCCTAAAGTCGTAACGCCCTTTGAATACACCATAGAGCACGCTCGCAAAAGGCAAACCTGTTAATCCGAGGGCTATTTGACTGATGAATTTTTTCCTTGATGGCAAATATTGCTCTGACCTTGAAAACCATCCAAACTTGCGCCCGATGGCCACCGTGAACCTGACAATATCCTCCGCAAATAGCACCAAAATAATTAACCACCTTGCAATGGAAAGGGTTATAAATGCGGCAAAAGACATGCCAATCATACCCCGGTACTTGGCGCCAAGAATAAACAGCACCAACTGGGCTAAAAAAATGGCATAAACCAAGATAGTAATGGCCCAATAAAGCCTTCGGGACCAATCCTTTTTTGTCGCCGTTTTTAGGGCCTGATAGGCATAAAACTCAACGGTGATAATGCTTAAAACAAAAAGGAGAAGAAATATAGCCATTTGCTGTTTGTCAATTGGCATCAAAAGTAATACAATGTTGAAAAGTATAATCCCAAGAATAGGTTAAGATTTTCTATCTTGTGGCTTCGATTTAAATGCCGTTTGAAGTTTTGAAAAAATATTTCTTTTCCAATAGTTGCTTTGCGCTCTCATTAGTGATCTGTTTCATTTTGGCATCTTGTCAAAAAGATCAATCTCAATTAAACTATACGGATTTTGTGAACCCATTTATTGGAACAGGAGGTCACGGACATACATATCCGGGTGCCACCATGCCTTTTGGCATGATGCAGTTGAGTCCCGATACCCGTTTAGACGGTTGGGATGGTTGTTCAGGATATCACTACAGCGACCAATATATTTACGGCTTTTCTCATACCCACCTGAGTGGAACTGGAGTTAGTGATTACGGAGATATTCTTTTAATGCCTACAACCTCTGTAACATTCAACAATGGTGCAGATGGTCAGCAAGGCTATAAAGCACCTTTTTCTCATGATAATGAAAAAGCCTCTCCTGGCTATTACGCCGTTCATCTCGACAGTTTAAATATAGATGTCCAACTCACAGTATCTGAGCGCAGTGGGATACATCAGTATAAATTTGGAAAAAACAGCCCTCAGGTCGTTATTTTAGACCTGGCACATCGCGATAAGGTCCTGGATTCCAAAATTAATGTTCGAGACAACAGGCATATTTCTGGCTACCGACACTCGAAGGCGTGGGCTGAAAACCAAATGCTCTTTTTTGATTTTGAATTCTCTCGAGCCTATTCAGAAGTCTTGTTTTTGGACAGCCAAAATGAGGGAACGACAGTAAAAGCCGCTTTTATTTTTGACAAAAATCAATCGGACACCATTGAGGTAAAAATTGGCATATCTGCGGTTGATGAAAATGGCGCCCTATCCAACCGCGTCGCAGAAATTGGCGACAAAACATTCGAAGTAGTAAAATCCCAAGCAACCGAAAAATGGAATAAGCAGTTAGGAAAAATTGCTGCAGAAACAAAGGATAGGGACACCAAAGTGAATTTCTACACCGCTATGTATCACAGCATGATTGCACCCAATATATATCAAGATGTGGATGGTCGTTACAGAGGGATGGATTTGAAAATTCATCAAACCCAAGATTTCAATTACTACACTGTTTTTTCCTTGTGGGACACCTACCGCGCCGCTCACCCCCTTTATACGATTATTGAAACCAAACGGACCGAAGACTTTATAAATACATTTTTGGCCAAATATGACGAAGGAGGTATAATGCCAATTTGGGATTTATCTGGCAATTATACGGGCTGCATGATTGGATACCACGCTGTTCCTGTTATTGCCGACGCCTATTTAAAGGGCCTTCGTGGTTTTGACCAAGAAAAGGCTTTAGAAGCTATGGTCCACAGCGCAACCCGCGATAAATTAGGCTTAGAATCCTATAAATCTTTTGGGTTTATACCCATGGAAAACGAAAGCGAATCAGTCTCAAAAACCTTAGAATATGCCTATGACGACTGGACGATTTATAAAATGGCCTCTGAGATGGGAAAAAATGAAATTGCTCAAGCGTTTTTAACAAGGGCTCAGTCGTTTAAAAACGTTTACGATCCTGAATCAGGTTTCATGCGAGGCCGATTAAACAATCAATGGTTTGCTCCGTTTGACCCCTTCGAAGTGAATTTCAATTATACAGAGGCCAATGCTTGGCAATACCGATTTGCGGCACCCCAAGACATCAGTGGTCTCATTGATTTGATGGGTGGTCCAAATCAATTTGAGCAGGCACTCGACAATTTGTTCCAAGCCGATAATTCTACAACTGGTCGCGATCAGGCCGATATAACGGGGCTCATTGGCCAATATGCACATGGCAATGAACCTAGTCACCATATGGCCTACTTGTATAATTTTGTCGATAGACCGGATAAAACCCAACAAAGAGTTGCTGAAATCATGTCTGATTTATATGCCAATACTCCCGATGGTATTTCTGGTAATGAGGACTGTGGTCAAATGAGTGCATGGTATATTTTTAGCAGTCTTGGTTTCTATCCCGTAACCCCTGGATCCAATACCTATATCATTGGCACGCCAACTGTTTTATCGGCTAACATTAATTTGGAAAGTGGCAATCAATTTATAATCAAAACCCACAAAGAAACGGACAGTTCGATTTATATCGAAAAAGTATTGCTCAATGGACAGGTCTTAACATCTACAGAAATAGAACACAGTAAAATCATGGCTGGTGGCCTGCTCGAATATTTCATGACTGATGAACCCACAAAATGGCAAGCTCAAGCGCCTCAAACCAAAATAACAGACGACACCTTTGTCGCGGTACCCTTTATCAATGGCGACCCCACCTTTAAAAAATCAACAGCTATTGCCTTAGGACATATAGATTTGGATGCCCAAATTTTCTACAGTCTTAATAACGCTGAATTTGAACCCTATCAAACGCCATTGACCATTTCCGAATCATCGATCTTGCAGGTGTATGCCGCTGTTGGTGACAATAAAAGCGCGATTGTCACCTCCGAGTTGGTAAAAATAGATGCCAACCTAAGTATTAAACTAGGAAGCTCCTACGCTAATCAATATAATGCTGGCGGAGATAATGCCCTGATAGACGGTCGCCGAGGAGGTACAGATTTTAGATCGGGAGCATGGCAAGGGTTTCATGACAAAGACTTTGAAGCTACAGTATACTTGAATCAAGCAAAGCCCCTGGCACAGGCAGAAATCTCCTTTCTTATGGATCAAAAATCGTGGATATTCTACCCTTCGACAGTCGAAGTCCTTATTTCATCTGATGGACTTCAATTTAAGTCGATTGGCAAAAAAACCATACTAACCAATACCCCCTCTGACACACCAGAAATTAAACACATACCTATGACTTGGGCCAAACAACCCGTCAAAGCAGTGAAAATTGTTGCGACCAACCTAGGTGCATTACCCGAATGGCATTTAGGATACCCGCATGACGGACGGAGTTGGATTTTTACTGACGAAATAATATTAAACTAAGCAATGACAACAAAAAATTCTTATCGATCCGCCTTTTTACTGGTTACCGTTTTGTTCTTTCTCTGGGGATTCATAACTGTACTGGTTGATTCTTTAATTCCGCGATTGCGTGAACTGTTTACGCTGACCTATTTTCAAGCAGGCTTGGTCCAATTCGCCTTCTTTGGAGCGTACTTTGTACTTTCTGTTCCCGCCAGTTATTTACTGACTAAAATAGGATACAAACGAGGTATCATACTTGGTTTAGCCACAATGGCCACAGGTTGCTTACTGTTTTATCCTGCTGCCTCCTATCGTGTGTTTGGAGTGTTTATGTTAGCCTATTTTGTCTTGGCTGGGGGCATGACCATTTTACAAGTTGCGGCCAATCCGTATGTTGCCGTTTTGGGAAGTGAAGCGAGTGCTTCAAGCCGACTCAATCTATCTCAAGCCTTCAATTCTCTTGGAACCGCCATTGCACCTGCAGTAGGAGCCTTATTTTTATTGAGTGATAAGGTGCTAAACAGCGGCTCTATCGAAGCCCTGACTGAGGCAGAAAAAACAACCTATTATGCCTCTGAGGCCGCAGCGGTGCAAATGCCATTTTTAGGCTTGGCTGCTTTTATTGGCGCCATTGCAGTCATCTTCCTTTTGGTTCAATTACCGAAACTAATTGAAAACAATCATACCGGCACATATTTAGAAGCACTAAAAAACAAAGGCTTACGACTGGGCGTTTTGGGTATTTTCTTTTATGTGGGTGCCGAAGTTGCTATCGGTAGTTATTTGGTCAATTATTTTTTAGAACTCAATGTCATTGAGGCCATTAGAAATAGTGATGCTTTGATGGGTATTGCCAACACTGTCGCAACCATATTTTCTAAAAGTTTAGAAGGTGCCGACGACAAAGCATTGTTGGGTATTTTTGTTATTTGCTATTGGTCAGGTGCTATGATCGGACGGTTTATCGGTTCTGGAGTAATGAAATATGTCCAGCCCGCCAAAGTTTTGGTCTTTTTCTCGGGTCTTGCCATTACGAGTATCGTGATTTCCATGAGTTCGACTGGCCTTGTGGCGATGTGGAGTATTTTGGCGGTTGGCTTGTTTAACTCAATTATGTTCCCAACCATTTTCACCTTATCGATAGATGGTATAGGTGACTTAAAACCAAAAGCTTCAGGACTGCTGTGTACAGCGATCGTCGGGGGCGCAATCATCCCTCCTCTCTACGGCCTCATCACAGACTTCGTAGGGTTTCAAGTAGCCTATTTGCTCGTTATTTCTTGTTATACCTATATCCTTTATTTCGCATCAACCAAAATTAAATCACGCCTATCATGACAGATGTTTTCATTTACGCTAAAAGGCTTTTTTCAATAATCTTTATTTCAACCCTGATTGGTTGTCAGCCTAAAGCAGAAGAAGTAATCTTTAAAGGCCCTGTTGTCATAGGCACTTGGAATGTACCCGAGGCCACCACCGAAGCCTATCAAGTATTAGCGTCTGGCGGTTCTGCTATTGATGCTGTTGAAGCTGGATGCAGACTTGAGGAAGCTAACGAACAAGGTCAGTCTGTTGGCAAAGGAGGCCTACCAGACCGAGATGGACAGGTAACTTTGGATGCCTGTATCATGGACAGTAAGGGAAATAGTGGCGCAGTGGTCTACTTAAAAGACGTCGTTCATGCTGTTTCAGTTGCACGGAAAGTAATGGAAGAAACACCTCATGTGATGTTGGCTGGCGCAGGAGCCAAACAATTTGCCATAGAACAAGGCTTTCCCGTTGAAAATTTGCTTACTGAAAGATCAAAAGCAGACTGGGGAAAATGGAATGAAACATCGTTTTACAAGCCTATTATCAATATTGAAAATCACGACACAATTGGCATGCTGGCCATTGATGAAAACGGAGATTTGTCAGGTGCTTGTACCACTAGCGGTTTGGCTTATAAAATGGCCGGACGGGTTGGTGACTCGCCAATTATCGGTGCTGGACTCTATGTTGACAATAAGGTTGGGGCTGCTACAGCCACCGGTTTAGGGGAGGAAATTGTAAAAAACGTAGGGAGTTTTCTGATCGTTGAGCTTATGCGACAAGGCAAGTCCCCTCAAGAAGCTTGCGAAATAGCGGTCCAAAGAATTGTAGATCGCTCCGGTGATCGCATAAAAGACTTTCAAGTTGGGTTTATCGCTTTGAATAAGAAAGGTGAGTATGGATCATTTGCCATTCATCCTGGGTTTAGCATCACTAAACACGATGTGTCTGGTAATGAAAATATACCTTCACCCTCATATAACTAATACCTAGCATGTCAACCCAAAAACGCCTCTTTCTTCTCGATGCCTTTGCGCTTATCTTTAGGGGTTACTACGCTTTTATTAAAAACCCGAGAATCAATTCGAAAGGGCTTAATACCTCAGCCATTTTGGGCTTTACCAATTCTCTGCTCGACGTCATCAAAAGGGAGCGTCCCGACCATTTAGCCGTTTGTTTCGATCGTGGCGGAAGTGATGCCCGCAACGAAATGTTTGATTCCTATAAAGCTAATCGAGACGAAACACCCGAAGCCATTTCCCTTGCCGTACCCTATATCGAAAAGATACTTGAGGCAATGCATATACCCGTGGTTGTAGTGCCTGGCTTTGAAGCAGATGACATTATTGGCACATTGGCGAAAAAGGCAGAAATAGCTGGCTATAAGACTTTTATGGTCACCCCAGATAAAGATTTTGCGCAGCTGGTTAGCGAGAATATATTCATGTATCGACCGCGATTTGGGGGAGGTTACGAGGTATGGGGAGTAGATGAAGTTAAACAAAATTTTGAAATTGAACATCCTGCCCAAGTTATCGATTTCTTAGCCATGAAAGGTGATGCGGTGGACAACATACCTGGTCTTCCTGGTATTGGAGATAAAACCGCAAAAAAACTCCTTGCAGAATACGGTAGTGTTGAAAACTTACTAGATCACGCTCACGAACTCAAGGGTAAGATGAGAGAAAAGGTAGAGGCAAATAAAGACATGGGCTTACTTTCAAAAAAACTTGCTACTATCATATTGGACGTACCCGTAGAGTTCAATGAGAAAAACTATGAATTGGATACACCAGACTTTGATGCTGTAGAAGCCATATTTGTAGATTTAGAATTTAGACGACTTCTTGAAAACCTTAAAAAAACTTTCCAAACACCATCGATCGAACCAGTCAACGAAAAGACCGCTTCCACCCCAGTTGCGCCATCCGCTGGACAAGGTCAATTTTCATTATTCGATGCACCCTCCTCTGGAACTGAAGAAAATACTGGAACACCATTTAGCAGAAACACTCTTGACAATACACCCCACTTCTACCAACTCATAAATCCCGGAATGGGGCTTGATTTATTTGTAAACAAACTCATGAGTCAGACGTCAGTGTGTTTTGACACTGAGACAACAGGGCTCGATCCTATCACTGCTCATTTGGTTGGCATTTCTTTTTCTTGGGAACCTAAAAAGGGATATTATGTCCCCTTCCCCGAACAATTTGACGAAGCCCAAAACACCATCGACAAATTAAGACCCTTCTTTGAGTCGGAAACTATCGAAAAAATTGGACAAAATCTCAAATACGACATCAAAGTCTTGAACAAATACAAGGTAGATGTTAAGGGACCTTTGTTCGACACCATGATTGCGCACTATTTGATTAATCCAGATATGAGGCACAATATGGATATTCTCGCAGAAACCTATTTGAACTACAGTCCTCAACCCATATCTGATCTTATAGGGAATAAAGGAAAAAACCAATTGTCCATGCGCGATGTTCCGTTAGACAAACTAACCGAATATGCGGTAGAAGATGCTGATATTACCCTTCAACTCAAACACCATTTTGAGCAAGAATTGAATCAAGCGAACACCAAAGCATTGTTCAACACCATTGAAATGCCTCTAGTTAAGGTTTTGGCTCATATGGAATTGGAAGGTATCAAGTTGGACAGCAATTTTCTGAATTCTTTATCTGTTGATTTGAATCAAGATATTCTGAATCTGGAGCAGGAAATCTATCGCTTAGCAGATGAGGAATTTAATATCGCTTCACCCAAACAATTGGGTATTGTACTATTTGAAAAAATGAAATTGGTAGACAAGCCAAAAAAAACCAAAACAGGCCAATATTCAACGGCAGAGGATGTTTTATCCTATTTAGCGAAAGATCACGATATCATTGAAAAAATATTATCCTATCGCGGACTCAGCAAACTCAAGAGCACCTATGTCGATTCCTTACCCGAACAAGTATTAGATATTACAGGCAGGGTTCATACGCAGTACTTACAAACTGTAGCGGCTACGGGAAGATTGAGTAGTAATAATCCTAATTTACAGAATATCCCAATCCGGACAGAGCGCGGCAAACAAGTTCGAAAGGCCTTTATTCCCAGAGATGAGGAGTTTGTTCTGCTGGCTGCCGATTACTCTCAAATTGAACTGAGGGTAATTGCTGCCTTGAGTGAAGAAAACAATATGATTTCTGCATTTGTCAATGGCGAAGACATCCATGCCGCTACCGCCTCGCGGGTATTTGGCGTTCCCATTGGAGAAGTGACCAGAGAGCAAAGAAGTCAGGCCAAAACAGTTAATTTTGGCATCATCTATGGAGTATCCGCTTTTGGGCTGAGTAACCAAACTGATCTATCGAGAAGCGAATCGAAAGATCTCATTGACTTGTATTTCGCAACCTACCCCAAGCTTCAGGACTATATTCAAAATCAAATTGAGTTTGCTCGAGAAAATGGTTATGTTCAAACCGTTTTGGGCAGAAGACGCTATTTGAGGGATATCAATGCTGGCAATGCTGTTGTTCGAGGTGCAGCCGAACGCAATGCTGTCAACGCTCCTATTCAAGGTAGTGCCGCAGATATCATTAAAATTGCCATGATAAATATCCACAGATCACTTTCTGAGCGTTCATTTAAAAGTAAAATGTTACTACAAGTTCATGATGAACTGGTGTTCGACGTTTTCAAGCCCGAATTAGAAGAAATCAGGGTATTGATCAAAAGTGAAATGGAAAATGCCTTCACACTAAAGGTGCCTCTCGTTGTAGATATCGATACAGGAAATAATTGGCTTGAAGCCCATTAATCTTTTAAAGTAAGAAGCGATAAGTTGCCTTAACCAAAAAAGAATTACTTGGCTTTTGAGCGATCCAGTATTCATGGAGATTATCTGTTAGTCCCTCATTATAATCTCCCGATGCGGAAACCCCCTGCGACCAAACCAGAAAAAGTTCTGATCCAGGAATGTATTCCCACCTCAAAACCAAATTAGACCGGAATTGTACTACTGAAAAATCAGGCTTCCCAAAGCTGTAATCTGTAGCACCATCACGATCTTCATCAATCTGATATGAATTTGAAGTATTTGAATATTCAATTTGAGCACTGTCAAACAATTGAAAACGGTCGCTCAATTGGTCTGCAGTAGCGTCGGTAACATACTTGAAATTACTGTAAATTCCATTACTCACAAACGGCTGACCATAATATTGAATGGTCAAATTGGGATTAACTGTATAATTGATTCGCAAAGAAGCAGAAAGGGTGTTGTTGTCAATGGTTCCCATGATATATCTTGGCTCAGAATTTATACTGGTCTCTGTAACATATTGCGTTTTGTTTGGCCTAATGGAGTACTCTGGACTGAAAGTCAATGCTAGCGCATCAATGGGCTGATAAGTCAATCCAAATTGGAATTGCTTCATAGAAAAATGATTTTCTTTAGCCTGAGAGTATATAAATCCTACGAATCCACTTAGTCGCTTGCGTTCATCTGTCCTAGTCGCAAATGAAACAGCATTTTCTTCTGAAAAACGCCACATGGGTCCACCTCTTAAGGTAGTGCTCTCGTAAATTCTAGGTTTGTGGATGAGGCCTACATCATAATTCCAATTATTGAGCAACCCGACGTCAAAATTTAATCTGTATTCCATTCTGTTAAAATTCCCTTGAAAGTCGTGGGAGCTAAACTGTAGAATTCTGGTCGAAAAGTTTCTAAATTGAACGATTGGTTTAAGCGTTTTATATCTCAATGATATATATTGTCGTATAAAATCTGACTGTCTCAAAAAACCAATGTCGTTCAGTTCAATTTCTGGCGATCTATAATGAAACCCTATACTGTATCCGAAATTTCCACCACCTCTTTTATTGAATGAGAAGCGACCTCCCGATCCAGTCAATGAGGTGCGCGTTGGATCTACAGAAACGTGATCGGCATCTGTACGCTGAAATAAATGCACCTGAGAGGTTTGGGTATTCAATATGGCCTGAGCGCTTCCAGTCACATGACTAAATACCATTTTACCCTCCAAAGAATATTCTCGATTTTGCCACTGATGCTGAAAGTCAATACCTCCAGAATAGGCTGAGGTATGCAAATCATCCAAATGATCGGGCAACTCTCCTCGATTGACAGAAGTAAACATGGCACCGATAAAAGAATTATCATCATTAAAGTCTTTTTGAGCTCTAGCCACTGCATAATTGGTTAAAGGTTCTACCTCTACTTCGTAACGATCGTTACCCTCCTGTACTTGGGCATATTCTCTTCTGGTCAAGCTTTCCAAAAGACCAATAGACCAGCCATTTTGTGTCTTACCTGAAAATTTAGCTGCTCCCAATATGGCGGTATTAACTGGTTGATCAATGTAACCACTCGTGTCAGGAAAGCCTTGAGGACTTCGCCCAATTCGTCGGGAATAAAAGAGATTGTCACTTTGGCCTCCAAAACCAAAATCGAATATGGCCTTATTCTCTACAAAAAAGGGGCGTTGTTCTCTAAAAAAGATTTCAAAGCCATCTAAAGCTATTTGGGCAGGATCGGCTTCCACTTGTCCGAAGTCGGGATTGACTGTAAGGTCCAGTGTTAAGTCATTTGTAATGCCAATTTTAGCGTCCAAACCAGCGTTTACACTAAAGTCTTTCCCGTCACGGTAAGGATTACCCTCTTCTGCAGGGTAGTTGTCCAACTGTGTCAATAAGAAAGGTTGTATCTCTAACTGCTTCTGTGGTTCCAAATTATCTAACCCCTTTAAGACCCCCGATTCGCTTACAAATCCGGCGGCGTCTACTGGAATTCTTTGCCACAATGAAAATTCATTCAATCTGAAATTTTGTCTTCCGAAATTTAAACCCCATTCTTGTTGTGGCCCCTTGCCGAAGCGAAGTTGCGAAAAAGGAATTTTCATTTCTGCTGTCCAACCTTGGTCATCAATAACGGCATTTGTATACCAAATTGGGTTCCAACTGTCGTCGAAATTATCGCCATTACGCGTTACTATCTCATCGCCCTTTACACCTGCGGCAGTGACGGTAAACATAAACCCCGTGCGCTGGTCATTATAACTGTCAAATAAAATATTGGCCCTGTCACCAACAAAGCCATCCCGTCGCGACAGGCGACGAACAATGCGCTCTGGTTCAGAATCAAAAGCCCGAAATGCTACGTAAAGATATTTATCGTCGTAAATAATTTTAAATTGAGACTGATGCTCAGGGGCAGTGTTTTCGTTCGGTTCATATTCAACAAAATCACCTGACCACGCTACTTCGTTCCAAACCTCATCATTCAACATTCCGTCTATTTCGGGAACGCCGCCAATGATGTGTTTGGTTGTATAAGATTTAACTGGAACTTGGGTTTGGCTAAAGCCTAAGGCTGTGAACACTAAAGAATGTAGAAGGAAAAAAGCAGTTCTTGAACGATTTAACATAAACACAAATTTGGGACAAAATTGGGGCATTTATTTAAATTTGGCAATTCATTAACAAAATTAATGTCATGGCATTGATTGACATTGAACGCTTGTGAAACAAGTGGAATATTAATAATGAAAAAAATTGCAGT
>Ga0222719_10000096_pt1 | contig 84321 bp, 81 predicted proteins | sample C33_34DmetaG_FD_165039 | JGI IMG/M metagenome (GOLD analysis project Ga0222719, IMG submission 165039) | Estuarine water microbial communities from San Francisco Bay, California, United States - C33_34D | ecosystem: Environmental > Aquatic > Marine > Unclassified | place: USA: California...
TTATTTCTAAAGTTTGGTCTTTTTGAATAGATGGCCTCACAAAATTATATAGTGTTGCGATCTCAGCCAAAGATGAAGCTATATCTAATCTAGAAATAGCATATGAAATGCTTGCTAAATCAAAATGCTGGTCAGAAATAGATTCTTTTATTTTTTCAAATATTTCCAATTCTATATCTATTGCTTTTTCAGCGGCATTACTTATAGACTCTGACAATTTGGATAAATCATCGGTAACAAAACGAGAAACTCCTTTTAAAGACTGTCTAGGAATAAACCTCTCTGCATCTTCCATCTCCATAAATTTCTTTTTTTGCAGTTGAGTGATTTCAAAAAAATGCCCCAAAACATTATTATATTTTATTTTAAGAGTATTTAACCCTGTTTTTTTTCTTTCTTGAGATTCCATTTCTATTATATGTTGCCTGCTTTCATCTCTAAAAGATGTCACAGCATCTAATTCTTTAGAATAGCCCTTTTTTATAAAACCACCATCTTTAGAAAATAATGGCAGGTTGTCTGATAGCGTTTCATTTAATAAATTTAATAACGGCATACATTTTTTTAAATTATTAATTATTTCAACTAATAATTTTGGAAGGATATTTTTATTTGTATTTTCTAATATACCAGCAAGGTTGTGAGCCGCCTCTATTCCAAATTTTATAGACTGAAGATCTCTAGGTCCTCCCCGTGATAATATTATCCTTGCTTTAGCCCTATCTATATCCGCCGCCGATTTTAAAATTGCCCTTATCCCAGATCTAGTAGTGTCAGATGCCACAAAAAAATCTATTAAATTTAAACGTTCATTTATTTCCTCAAAATTAGTTAAAGGCGCAGATATGTCTTTATCCAACTGTCTTGCACCTACAGCTGTAAGCGTAAAATCAATGGAATCAATTAAACTTCCTTTTTTATTGCCTGACAATGTTTGATTTATTTCCAAGCTTCTTCTTGTAGAATTGTCTATCTGCATTGTTGAATTATTTTTAATAGATTTGGGAAACCTTATTGGTGGAATATTACCTTTTTGTGTAACAGAAACATAATCTAAAAGTGACCAACACGATAAAATTTCATTTTCTGAAAAGTTTCCAAAAGACTCTAAAGACTTAACTCCATAATGAAGGCATATTAAGTCTCCTGCTTTTTTGCTATTAGTAATATTTTGGTTAAAAGAAGTAACTACGCAATCAAAAGTATTTTTTAGTATTTCTATGTAGTTGTTTTCATCTATTAAGCTATTATTTACTGCTAAAATTTCTCTCGGCCTTATCCTAGAGATAGATGTTAAGTAATTTTGCTTAGAGCACTTCTCTGAATAAAGTTCTCCAGTTGATATATCTATCCATGAGAGACCAATATTTTCTTTCAAATAATATATACAAAGTAAGAAATTGTTTTTATCTGCTTCTAATAATACTTCTTCAGTTAAAGTTCCAGGTGTAACTATTCTTACAACCTCTCTTCTAACTATGGCTTTGTAACCTCCCCTAATCCTCGCTTCTTTCGGGCTCTCAACTTGCTCACAAATTGCAACCTTATAATTTTTTTTTGTTAACTTTTCTAAATAAGGCATATAAGAGTGATAAGGCACTCCGCACATAGATACTGGTTTCCCATCATATTGTCCTCTGCTCGTTAGAGCAATATCTAATTCATTAGATGCAACAACAGCATCCTCAAAAAACAATTCATAGAAATCCCCCATTCTAAAAAAAAGTAGGCAATCCTCATTTTCAGCTTTAACTTTTAAAAATTGCTGAAACATAGGGGTAGTTTTTAGTATAGCTTCACCTGTAACTTTTGATAATAGAGGTAAAGGTTGTTGTTCTAAATTTTTATCGCCTGACATAGTATATCTCTGTCAAAATATTTAAGTTAGATTCTTACTATACCATATCGTATAAATTTTCTCATGAAAAAATATTCTATATTATACAGTAAATAATTATTCTTATTCTGTATTAAATAGATAGACCTTATTTATTAATATATGTAATCTAAAATTAAAAATTGTGGATAAATTATTAATGCCAAAATCAATACACCCAAAAGATGCACTAAACTTTCATAAGAAAGGTAAACCAGGTAAGCTAGAAATTTCTCCTACTAAGCCTTTAACAACAGCAAGAGATTTATCGTTAGCTTATTCTCCTGGTGTCGCGATACCATGTCTAGAAATAGAAAAAAAACCTTCCAGCGCGTATGATTATACCTCAAAAGGAAATATGGTAGCTGTTATTTCTAATGGAACTGCTGTTTTAGGCTTAGGAAATATAGGTGCACTAGCTTCTAAACCTGTTATGGAAGGAAAAGCTGTGCTATTTAAAAGGTTTGCAGATATTGATGGCATAGACTTAGAGGTTAATACTGAAGATGCTGATGAATTCATTAATAGTGTGAAGGTTTTGAGTAAAACGTGGGGAGGAATAAATTTAGAAGATATAAAAGCTCCTGAATGTTTTATTATTGAAGAAAAATTATCTGAACTTCTAGATATTCCAGTATTTCATGATGATCAACATGGTACAGCCATTATAGCTGCGGCAGGCCTAATCAATGCTCTAGATATTACAAATAGAACTATTGATAATTTTACAATGGTAATAAATGGCGCGGGAGCAGCTGGTATAGCTTGTGCCGAATTATTAAATGCAATGGGAATGCCAAAAAAGAATATTATTATGTGTGATACAAAAGGTGTCATTCATAGAGATAGAACAGACTTAAATCAATGGAAGTCTGCGCATGCTGCCTCTACTAAAAAGAGATCTCTGGCTGATGCTTTAAAAGGAGCAGATGTAGCTTTTGGGCTATCTGTAAAAGGCGCTTTTACGAAAGAAATGATGAAAGTTATGGCGCCGAAACCTATAGTTTTTGCTATGGCCAACCCAGATCCAGAAATCACTCCAGAGGAATTAAAAAAAATCCGTCCTGATGCAATAATTGCAACAGGAAGATCCGATTATCCAAATCAAGTTAATAATGTCTTGGGATTTCCTTTTATCTTTAGAGGAGCTTTGGATGCAAGAGCATCAAGAATAAATATGGAAATGAAGATTGCAGCAACGAATGCACTAGCTCAACTTGCAAGACAAGATGTTCCTGATGAAGTTTCTGCTGCATATAGTGGAGTGGAATTACATTATGGCCCAGAATATATTATTCCTACTCCGTTTGACCCTAGGCTTATAACAACAGTTCCACCTGCCGTTGCTAAAGCAGCCGCTGATTCAGGGGTGGCACAAAAACCTGTTAAAGACGATGTTACTTATCGTAGAGAACTAGCAATGAGACTAGACCAAACAGCCTCTATGATTCAAATGTTATCTGCTAGAGTTAAAGACAACCCTAAAAAAATGGTGTTCGCAGAAGGTGAGGAAGAAAGAATAATACGTGCCGCTTATCAATGGTCTAAAGATGGTTATGGAAGCTCTATATTAATAGGAAGAAAAAGTAGGGTACTAAATGCAATTGAAAACTTAGGGCTAGACCCTAACCTTGAGGGAATAGAAATATTAAATGCAAAAATTAGTAAACGTAATGCACATTATACTGATTTTTTATATTCAAGGCTTCAAAGATCAGGCTTTCTAAAAAGGGATTGTGTAAGGCTAATTAATCAAGATAGAAATAGTTTTGCTGCCTGTGTAGTTGCTACTGGAGATGCGGATGCGATGGTAACAGGAACAACTAGAAATTATTATGCAAGCTTAAAAGATATTAAGCGTGTAGTTGCAATAGAGAAAAACAAACTTCTATTTGGTTTATCAATTATGATTACAAGAAGTAGAACACTTTTTATTGCAGATAGTACTGTAATTCATACTCCAACTTCTGAAGAACTAGCAGATATTGCAATTCAAGCGGCTAATGAAGCAAGAGCGCTTGGACACACTCCAAGAGTTGCGCTACTATCATTTGCTAATTTCGGAAACCCGACGATGAAAGGAACAGAACGTATTCATGAGGCCATAGAAATATTAAATAAAAGAAAAGTAGACTTTGAATATGATGGTGAGATGAGTGCAGATGTTGCTTTAAATAAAGAATTATTAGAACTTTACCCTTTTAGTGGATTATCAGAACCTGCTAATATTTTAATAATGCCCGGTCTTCATTCTGCAAATATTGCAGCAAAATTATTAGGACAAGTTGGTGGAGGAGAGGTTATAGGGCCCATATTAAATGGTTTTTCTAAGTCAATTCAAATAATGCCAATTGGTGCAAATGTTTCAGAAATACTTAACTATGCTATGTTTGCGGCGCATGATGCAACACTTTTAAAAGTGAAAAATAATAATGCGCTTTCAAAAGTTGGCAATAAGTAATATCTAAAAATGCTTTATTTTTAATATTTCTGTAATATAAACATATTAAAAATAAGTTTAATTTTATATAGCTTTATAAAGAATAAGGTCCCAAAAATGAACTTAATTAATACCCTTTCTTTATCTACCAAATTATCCTTACCCGGAATTGCTACTATAATCCTAATAGGGCTTTATTTTTCTATAAATATTTTGCACTTAGTAGTAATTTGCATTGTTAAATTTATTATTATTTTACTTATTACACTTTATTTAAAAAAAGATTGGGATAACTTTAATCAATGGCTTAAAAAATTAACACATGATAGTAAAAATAGTATTAACCCAAAGAGCAATTTTCCTATAATAGATAGTAGTCTTTTAGCGAATACCATGAAGCTAGTATCCAAAATTAATGAAAACCATATTAAATCCAATGCTGATAACTCAGAAAAAAATATTAGATTTAGTTATATAATTGATAATTACTGGCATCCTGTAATAGTGATAAATAGAAGTATGACTATAATTTATATCAATCACCTTGTTAAAAATATTTTCCCCACGGCCAACATAGGAGAAAATATTTCAATCATTTCAAGAGAACCGAAACTAATTCCTGTAATTGAAAAAATTTTTAAAAATAAGCCTAAAAATAATAATAAAATAAAACCGTTTTCCATAACAAACTTTAATAAAAATAAATTATATACAGCAGTGCCTATATTTATTTCAGCTGAAAATTTAATCAATCATGAAGACGAAATAGCTTTTATATTGAAGCCAAAAGAAAATAAAAAAAGCGAAGAAATTAAAACTGACTTTATTGCTGATGCAAGCCATGAATTAAGAACACCTTTAACTGTCATAAAAAATACTACAGAACTTCTTAAAAATATAGATGACAAAAAGACTAAAAATAAATTTTTAAATATTGCTAATAAACAGATTAATAATATGACGAAATTATTAGATAAATTGATTGAGCTATCAAGAATAGAAAATGCAGCAAAAGTAAAAAATTCCTCCGTTACAGATATTAAAAAAGTGATTACAGATAGCATCAACCAAAGAAAACAAATTGTTGCAGCCAATAATCAAATTCTGACATATACAAAATCAAAAAAAATTTCAATTTTAGCTGAAGAAAGTGATGTATCTACCATCATCAATAATATAATTGATAATGCTATAAAGTATTCTGGGAAAAATTCTAAAATTAATATAACGACCTCTATAATAGAGAATAAAAATAATAAAGAATTGGTATTAGTAAAAATAAAAGATAATGGAATTGGAATAGAAGAGAAACATTTACCTAAAATAAAAGATAGGTTTTACAGAGTGGATAAGGCTCGAAGTAAAAGTAGTAACAGTTCGGGGTTAGGGCTCTCAATAGTAAAAAGTTTATTAGAAAAAAATAAGGGAAAATTTGATATTTTTAGCATCTTTGGCAAAGGAACTGAAGTTTGCCTATATTTTAATAAGTTTATTAAATAATGTAATAAAACTGTAATATTGCCGTAATATAATTTCCAAATGAAATATTTATCAACACATAATCTATATTAATTAACCTATTAGAAATATTAAGGAAGGAAATATCATGAAAAAATTAATTATATTATGTGCAATCGTTTTTATGTTTTCTTTTACTAGTCATGCAAGAAACCAAATAAGCGTTGTTGGGTCATCAACAGTGTATCCTTTTTCAACTGTAGTAGCAGAAAACTTTGGAAGAGACACTGGTATGAAAACTCCAAAAATAGAAAGCACAGGCTCAGGTGGAGGCATGAAGCTTTTTTGTGCAGGTTTAGGAGTAAATCACCCTGATATAACAAATTCATCACGCCGTATTAAAAAATCAGAATTAGAAAAATGTTCAAAGGCAGGAATAGAGGTAGTAGAGATTAAAGTTGGTTATGATGGAATAGTCATTGCAAACTCTAAAAAAAGCGAAAAATTTAATTTATCAAAACGTGATATTTTCTTAGCTCTAGCAAAAGATGTGCCAGAAGGAAATGCAGAAGGAGGAAAACTCATTCCTAATCCAAACAAAACATGGAAAGAGGTAAATTCTAATCTGCCTGATATTAAAATTGAAGTTTTAGGGCCTCCTCCTACATCGGGAACTAGAGATGCATTTAATGAATTAGCTATTGAGGGAGGATGTAAAACATTTCCAAACCTTAAGGCCATAAAGAAAGAAGATAAAAAGAAATATAAAGCTATATGCAGAGCAGTTAGAGAGGATGGCGTTTATATAGAAGCAGGAGAAAACGACAATCTTATCGTGCAAAAATTAGCAGAGAATAAAAATGCTCTTGGAGTGTTCGGGTTTTCTTTCTTAGCTGAAAACGAAGACAAAATTCAAGGGTCAAATATTGATGGAAATGAACCGACTTTTGAAAATATTGCGTCAAAAGCTTATCCTGTATCGCGACCACTATATTTTTATATTAAAAATGCACATGTCGATGTAATACCTGGAATAAGAGAATTCGTCGAGGCTTATACTTCAGATGATGCGTTTGGACCTGATGGGTATTTATCTGAGAGAGGTTTAATTCCAATGCCTGATGAAGAAAGAGAATTCTTTAGAAAATCAGGGCAGGAAATGATTATTTTAGATAAATTATAATGATAATAAGGAGCGGATATAAAATATATATCTGCTCCTTAAACAATAGAAAGAGCTAATGAATACAACTTTACTAACAATTCTAATAATTAGCCTTTCTATATTCGCATTTTATTATGCCGTATATAAAATTAAATCAGCTCAAAGCCTAAATACTAAACATAGGCCGCTTCATTCCTATTACGGTTGGTATTGTTTGTTTTGGACAATTTTTCCTGCATTACTATTTTTTTGTCTTTGGACTTTTTGTTCTAGTATATGGATAGATAAAACTATTATTAATATTATAACTCTAAGCATCAATGAAGAAGGTGCAACAAATATTAGTTTACAGTTAAATGCTATTAAAAATGCCGCTAATGGTATTTTGACTGACCAAGTTCCTAAAGAAATATTAAGTAATTACATTTCACTCAATCAAAAGTCTGAATTTATAAGATTTATAGCGACTTTAGGCATAGCTATCATAGGCTTATTTTTTCTTATACGTAAAATAAATCCAGACCTTAGAGCAAGAAATAAAATTGAAAGCATTTTAATGGTATTGATGTTTATAGCATCATTTATTGCAATTATTGTAACACTAGGAATTGTATTATCATTATTATTTGAAACTCTAAAATTCTTTTCTGACGTCTCACCTTTCGAATTCTTTTTTGGCACAACGTGGTCTCCACAAATTGCTCTTAGAGAAGACCAAGTAGCAGCTTCTGGGTCATTTGGCGCTATTCCTGTTTTTACAGGCACTTTATTAATTACTATAATAGCAATGTGTGTTGCAATTCCTATCGGTTTACTGGCAGCAATATATCTAGCTGAATACGCTAGTCAAAGAACAAGAACAATAGTTAAGCCTCTTTTAGAAATACTCGCAGGAATACCTACAGTCGTATACGGTTTTTTTGCAGCTTTAACGGTTGGCCCTTTTATTAGAAATATAGGTGAAACTTTTGGTTTATCTATAGCTTCAGAAAGTGCTTTGGCTGCTGGTCTTGTAATGGGCATAATGATAATCCCTTTTATATCCTCTCTTTCTGACGATGTTATAAGCGCAGTACCTAATTCTCTAAGAGAGGGCTCATATGGATTAGGGGCTACAAAATACGAAACTATTATATTAGTTATTTTTCCTGCGGCCCTACCCGGAATAATAGGATCCATTCTTTTAGCCACCTCTAGAGCTATAGGAGAAACAATGATAGTCGTTATGGCAGCTGGGCTAGCAGCGAAACTTACTGCTAACCCTTTAGAGTCAGTTACTACAGTTACAGTACAAATTGTTACGCTCTTAATAGGAGACCATGAATTTGATAGTAGCAAAACTATGGCTGCTTTTGCGCTAGGACTAACACTTTTTATTATTACCTTAATTCTAAACGTAATAGCTCTTAAAGTTGTTTTAAAATACAGAGAAAAATATGAATAGAATATTATCAAAAAGTCAAAATATTGAAAATTCAACCAATAAAAGACACAGAAAAGAGAAAAGATTTAAATCTTTGTGCTTAGGAGCCGTAATAGTGGCAATATTATTCTTAATAATATTGCTATCTTCATTAGCCTACAAGGGCTTATCAGGTTTTACTAAAACTACAATTCAAATTCCAATATATTTTAATGAAGAAATTATTGACCCTGAAAATACTAGAGATATAGCCGTAATTAATAAAGCCAGCTTTAGAAAAATTTTTAAACAAAGCCTTTTACAAAAATTCCCAGAAGCAAAAGATAATAGAAAAATGTATAGAAATATTTCTAAAATATTTAGTAGGGGGTCTACTTATCTTTTAAAAAAAATGGTTCTTGATGATATATCGCTAATAGGCAAGACAATTAATGTTGATTTAATTTCATCCAGCACAATAGATCAATTAAGAAAAAATAATATCAATATTAAAGTACCAGAAAGTGATAGACCAGTTTCGGATGCTACCTTAAAAATATATGACCAATTAAATACTGAAGGTGTTATTAAAAAAAGACTTAATTTTTCATTTTTTAAATACGGGGATAGTAGAAACCCAGAAGAGGCCGGAATTCTTGGCGCTTTATTAGGATCAATGTTTACACTTATTATTACTTTATTATTATCATTTCCTATAGGAGTATTGACTGCTATTTATTTAGAAGAATTCGCTCCTAAGAATAAATTTACGTATTTTATTGAAATAAACATTAATAATCTAGCAGCAGTGCCCTCTATAGTTTTTGGGCTCCTAGGTCTAGCTATATTTTTAAATTTTTTTGGTCTTCCAAGGTCTGTTCCTTTAACGGGTGGATTGGTTTTAACTCTAATGACTCTTCCTACGGTAATAATTTCCTCAAGAGCTTCTTTAAAAGCCGTTCCTCCAACAATAAGAGAAGCTGCATTAGGATTAGGAGCTAGCAAACTGCAAGCTGTATTTAACCATGTCGTTCCAAGCGCAGCGCCAGGAATGTTTACAGGAACTATTATTGGGATGGCTAGAGCACTTGGAGAAACAGCGCCCCTACTATTAATGGGAATGGTCGCTTTTATAGTTGAAGTACCTACATCCATATTTGATCCTGCAACAGTCCTGCCCGCGCAAATATATTTATGGGCAGATAGTCCCGAAAGAGGGTTTGTAGAAAAAACATCTGCAGCTATTATTGTTTTAGTTTTGTTTTTAATTATAATGAATAGTCTAGCAATTTGGTTACGCAGAAAATTTGAAGTAAGATGGTAATAATATGATAAAAAACGATAATATAAAAATAACAACTAATGACCTGTGTGTCTTCTATGATGAAAAGCAGGCTTTATTTGATGTAAACATATCAATTAATGAGAAAGAAACAACTGCATTAATTGGGCCATCTGGATGTGGAAAATCGACCTTACTAAGATGCTTTAACCGTATGAATGATACAATAGAAAATTGTGTTGTGAAGGGAAACATAAATATCGATAATGCTAATGTTAATAATCCTGAAATAGATGTCGTGCAGCTAAGAACTAAAATAGGTATGGTGTTTCAGAAACCAAATCCATTCCCAAAATCAATTTTTGATAATGTTGCATATGGTCCAAAAATTCACGGGATGGCAAAAAATAAATTAGAACTAGAAGAAATAGTAGAGAAGAGTTTAAAGCAAGCAGGCCTATGGAGTGAAGTCAAAGATAGATTAAGTCAACCAGGAACCAGTTTATCAGGAGGGCAACAACAGCGCCTTTGTATAGCCAGAGCAATTGCCGTTAGACCCGAAATCATTCTTATGGATGAGCCTTGCTCCGCCCTTGACCCAATAGCGACTGCAAATATTGAGGAGCTAATGGACGAATTAAAAAAAGAATTTACTATCATAATAGTGACTCATAATATGCAACAAGCAGCAAGAGTCTCTAAAAACACTGCTTTTTTCCATCTCGGAAAACTTATTGAACTAGGCCCTACTGATCAGATATTTACTAACCCTAAATTAGAAAAGACTCAAGACTATATAACGGGAAGATATGGTTAGTATATAAAGAAAGGAGTTTAAAAATGTCAGATGAACATGAACATATAGTAAAATCGTTCTCAGAAGATTTAATTCAATTAAAAAATATGATTCTCAAAATGGCTGGCCTAGTTGAAAATCAATTACAGCTTTCATTAGACAGTATCCTGAAGCACGACTCAAAAGACTGTGTAAAAATAATTAAAAGTGATAAGGAAATAGATGAATTACACATTAATATTCAAAATTATGTAGAAAGAATTATTACTTTACGGCAACCAATTTCTTTAGACTTAAGAAATGTTTTAGCAGCAATGCAAATTGCCAGAGAATTAGAAAGAGTTGGAGACTTAGCTGTAAATATAGCTAAAAGAGCTATAATTATAACTCAACACGCTAAAATTGATAAGCTGTATGACCTAGAAGAATATACTATAATTACCAAAAATGTGCTTAGAGAAGCTTTAGACGCATATGTAGAAAATGATTTGAAGATGGCAAGAAAAGTTTGGGATAAAGATGATTTAATAGACGACCTGTATGCAAAAATATTTAAGCAACTTTTAGAACTTATGAATAATGATAAAAAAATTGCTACGCCAGCTGCACATTTATCATTTGCTATAAAAAATATAGAGCGAATTGGAGACCATTCCACTAATATTGCTGAAGATATATCTTTCATTCTTACTGCTGATAGAAATATGCATATGTCTAATAAAGATTAAACAGGAATAAAAAAATGAATAATAAAATCCTTATAGTAGAAGATGAAAAAGATATAAGAGATTTAATTATTTATGCACTCGAAGGGAAAGGTTACCAAACTATTTCTATTGATGACGGTGAAAAGGCAATAAAAATGTTAAAAGAAAATAAACCTGATCTAGTTATACTAGATTGGATGCTTCCTTCTGTATCTGGTTTAGAAATATGCAGAAGTATAAGACGAGATATAAATACTAAAAATATTCCTATTATAATGCTAACCGCAAAAATTACAGAAGAAGATAAAGTGCTCGGCCTAGATAGTGGAGCTGATGACTATATTACTAAACCATTTTCAACTGCAGAGCTTAGTTCCAGAGTGAAAGCAATATTAAGAAGAATAGAAAGGAATAATAATAAAAAACTTAAATATGCAGATATAGAAATGGATTTAGTAACTCATAAAATAATTAGAAATGGTCGTAAAATCAAATTAGGGCCAAAAGAATTTAAATTATTAAAAAACTTTCTCGAGCAACCTCAAAGAGTTTTTAGTAGAGACCAATTATTAGATAAAATTTGGGGTGAAAACATTTATGTTGAACCGAGAACAGTAGATGTACATATAAGGCGGTTACGTAAAGCCATTACTGCTAATAATGAAATAAATATTATTAGAACTGTAAGAGATGCCGGATATTCATTAGAAGCAGATGTTTAATATAATAATTAACGTAAAATATATATTTAAAATATAATTTAATAAAATTGTAATATTAATTAAAAATTATTTTAATATGCGATTGCTACTTTCCAATTAGATTTTTTTTTAATTTAATGTATGGAAAAGAGAATGAGAAAATTAAATATTTTTATAACAATACTATTTGGGATGATTTTAGTAAATCATAATGCTTTTTCCCAAGAAGCTGATGCCTTACAAAAACAAATTGATGAATTGCAAAATCAAATTCAAGATTTAACCATTAAAATGAAAGTTGCAAATAAAAAACAAGAAGCTTCTGATGATGCTCCTAAGTTTAAAGTTGGTCCCGGCTTTTCTGTAAAACATGGCAACAAATCTTTTGAAGTCCATGGACGTATGCATTGGGATGTAGGTTATTATGGTGAAGTTAAAGATCAAGATGTTTATGGTTCCGGAACTAATATAAGAAGAGCAAGACTAGGGTTTAAAGGGAAAGCAGATGACTTTAGTTTTACTGCTACCTTTGATAAAGGTTCTTCAGCTAAGGCTGCTTCAGATATTGCAGACCAAACTAGTATTGATGAAATACACTTTTCCTACCATCCAACTAAAACTATGAAACTATCAATTGGTAAATTAAAGATGCCAATGTATTTTGAAGAAGCGATCTCCTCTAATGATATTTCTTTTATAGAGCGTTCAGTAGCTATTGATATTTTTAGCGATAAGCAGTTTGGTCCTAAAAGACCTGCTATAAGGTTTACTACTTATGATAAAAAATTAGGGTACTTTTTTGGAGTAGCCCATGGTTTTGGACCAGAAAATAAAATAGATAATAAAGATGGAAATAAGCTTAATACTATAAGAGCGGCTTTTGCTCCTGTACTGTCTAAAACTCAAGTTTTACATTTAGGGGCATGGGGGGCAACAGTAGATTTTGGTGGTGGCTATGCAGCTTCTTTATGTAAATTAGAATATAGAGCTGAATTAAATGTAACCGACGCAAAACCTTTAAAAACTTCATCTATTCATTCTGGAAATAATATTTGTGAAGGAGCTCAACATTATGGTTTAGAAGCGGCTTATTTAGGGCAAGACGGCCAATTCTGGGCATTGGGAGAATATACCGATTATACCGCTTTCAGAAGTGGTTTAGATGGCGCTGAAGTACCGGATTATAATGCAGATTCATCTACTCTTTCTATGGGTTACGTTTTAAATGGTAAAAAAAGATATGATATAAAAAAAGCTGCCTTTAAAGCTCCTAAAGTAGAAACCAAATGGCCAAATAAGGGAACTGGTGTATGGGAAGTAGCTGCACGTTATTCTCATGTAGATATGGATGATAATAATTCATCTAAAATTTTAGGTGGGGTTATGGATAATTACACATTAGGATTAAATTGGTACATCAATGGTAATGCTATGATTAAAGCTAATTACATTAGATCTATCATGAATAATAAAGCAGCTCAAAATGCGGGAGCAACTTCAGCTTCTCTTAATGGAGGAGGTGCAAGCACCGATATTTATGGCATGCGTTTCCAATATAAATTTTAAAAAACAATCTCCTTAGAACATAAAGGGCTCTATTCTTAGGGCCCTTTTTATTTTGTAGCCTTCTTTAAAATCAAAAGTGCGGGAATTGCTAATAGGGTAGTTAAAATAAAAAAACAAACCCAATCTATATGTTCTAAGTTATAAAAAGAAAACAAACCGTTCCATCCAATTCCTTCCACTATCCATCCTGCAGGAGCTGATAATTGCGTTCTAGATAAAGCCATAAAAGAGGTCAAAAGAGCAAATTGTGTAGCTATATATCTAGAATCCACAAGCTTTGATAAATATGCAAGAAAAGCAGCTGTTCCAATTCCTCCTGCTAAATTTTCTATCGAAATTGTTAGCATTAAAACATTTGTATTTACTCCTACAACGCCTTGAATGGCAAAAAATAAATTAGAAAACATTTGGAGAAAACCTCCAATAAATAATACAGACACAATATTATATTTTGCTACTAACATTCCTCCTATAAACAGTCCTATTAGAGTTGCAGCAAGGCCTATAACTTTAACTATATTAGCGATTTGAATTTTTGAAAAACCTATATCTAATAAAAATGGCGTGGTCATATTCCCAGCTAAAGCATCCCCTAATTTATATATTGCTATAAAGATTAATATCCATATCCAAGATTGTCTTTGTGAAAATTCAATAAATGGATCTAAGACAGCCGTTTTAATCCATTGAATAACTCTATCAAAATATCCAATGTCTTTTTCTTTGCTTTCCATTATTTTATTATTAGCGGGTAAAAATAATAAAATTAATGGACCTAACAAAAAGCATAAAGACATAATAATAAAGGCGGCATTCCATGACATATATTCTGCTAAATAAAGAGCTCCTGCCCCAGCTACAATAAGAGCGATTCTATATCCTAATACATATGTAGCGATACCCGCTGCTAATTCTTTTTCGGAATGCAATTCTATTCTATAAGCATCCAAAGCTATATCCTGTGTTGCAGAAATAAAAGCTGCACTACAAACAAGAACAGCTAACATATATAAATCTTCTAATGGGTTAATAGTAGCAATTATAAAGAATATTAAAAAAAGAATAATTTGCGTTATTAATAACCAGCTTCTTCTTTTTCCCAATAAATTATTTAAAAAAGGAATTTTTATAGTATCTATTAAAGGAGACCATAAGAACTTAAGAGCATAAGGAGTTCCTGCCAAAGCAAATAATCCTATAGAAGTTAAACTTAACCCCGAATCCATCAGCCTTGCAGACATGGTTGCTCCAATTAGAGGCAAAGGCAACCCTGCACAAAAACCTAATGGAATAAATGCTAAAATATTATATTTGTTATATGGCCCTAATTTAGATAGAACTAATTTATATATATGGTTCATGAAATATACTTTATATAAATAGAGTTTAAATAAAAAGTATTATCAAAAATTAATAAATGCTTATGGAGGCAAATTTATGAAAAAATTATTATACATGGTTACAATAATATCTTCCTTATTACTGTTAGGATGTGGTCAATCTGAGCAAAGCTCTGAGGCTACTACAACAGATAAAAAAATCAGGTGGAAGATGGCTAGTACCTTCCCGGGTTCTTTAGCACAAATAGGAACTTTAGGTATACGACTACAAGATGAAGTTTTAAAAGTTTCTGGTGGAAATATTAATATTAAATTTTTTGAACCAAGCGCTTTAGTTCCCCCATTAGAAATATTTGATGCCGTATCTACTGGAGGAATAGATGCAGGTTGGTCTACTCCTGGTTATTGGGCAGGCAAAGTTCCTGCACTACAATTATTTTCTTCTGTGCCGTTTGGGCCTGCTGCAAGTGAATATATGTCATGGGTATATTTTGGTGGTGGAAAAGATTTTTATGAAGAATTATATGCCCGACATAATATAAAAGGTATTTTGTGTGGAATGATTCCTCCAGAAGCTTCAGGATGGTTTAGGGAAGAAATTAAAGGTCCGGAAGATTTGAAAGGTTTAAAAATGCGCTTCTTTGGACTTGGAGCAAAAGTAATGGAAAAAGTTGGCGTTTCTACTCAGCTTCTTGCGGGTGGTGATATTTATCCAGCACTTGAGCTAGGCACGATTGATTCTACTGAATTCTCTATGCCAGCTATTGATTTAGAACTAGGATTCTATCAAATAGCTAAACATTATTATTTCCCAGGATGGCATCAGCAATCTACATTTATGGAATTGATGATAAACCTGGAAAAATGGAATGCATTATCTGTTACACAACAAGCCCAAATAGAAGCAGTATGTGGCGATAACATTCGTCACGCCATTGCTGAAGGCGAGGGAATTCAAGGACCAGCATTGAAAACTCTCCAAGAAAAAGGGGTTACTCTTCACACATGGTCTTCAGAAATGCTTTCTATTTTTGAAAAAGGTTGGAATGAAGTTGTAACAGAACTTGTAGAGTCAGATGAAGATTTTGCAAAAGTATGGGCTTCTTTAAGTGAGTTCAGAACTAATTATACTGTATGGAAAGATTTAGGTTATATCAAATAATTTTATCTAGGTTAAGGCTGGTTTTTTATATATCTAAACCAGCCTTATTTTTTACATACTCTCTCAATTCATTCTCAGGTCTTCCGCCATAATGTGAAATTATTTCAGAGGAACACGCTGCTCCTAGCATTCCGGCTTTAACCAAATTATAGCTTTTAGATATTCCCGCAAGAAAGCCCGCTGCAAAAAAATCCCCAGCCCCTGTGGTGTCGATCACTTTTGTTTGAAAAGCTTCTATTTCATGCACTGAATCTTTTTCTACAATAATAGCCCCTTCTTCCCCCTTAGTTACTACCCCTATGTCAACTTCATCTTTCAGGCTTTCTAATGCATCACCTATAGATGTTGAATTGTATAAAGCTTTTAATTCACCTTCATTACAAAATAATATATCAACATTATTTTGAACAAATGACCTCATTTTATCTTTATGCCTCTCTACACAAAAGGCATCGGATAATGTAAAGGATACTTTAGTGTCATGTTTTTTTGCAAATTCTGCAGCTAGAATAAAAGCTTCTTGAGCTTCTGGAGGATCAAATAAATAGCCTTCTAAATAAATTATTTTTGAGGCTTCTATATCTTTTTCATTTATATCTTCAGTTTTTAACTTGCTTGATGAACCTAAAAAAGTTGCCATAGTCCTTTCAGCATCTGAAGTAACCATAATTAAACATCTTGCCGATGGCTCTTCAGTTTGCAAAGGCGAAGTGTTAAAAATGATGCCTGATTGCGTTAAATCTGAATAAAAAATATTTCCAAGCTCATCATTTGATCTCTTGCCGACAAAAGCTCCTTTACATCCTAACTGTGCCAAGCCAAATATCGTATTTGCCGCAGAGCCTCCAGACATTTGAACTTTATTATTCATGGAAGAGTAAATCTTATTTGATGTCTCCGCATCAACTAAAGTCATTGAACCTTTGTTAAGCTCATGTTGACTTAAAAATTTTTCATCGGCATCAGCCAATACATCTATTATTGCATTTCCTATCCCTAAAACATCAATGGTTTTTTCCAACTTCATTATAATTCCTTTTTAATTTAATTTTTAATAAATGTATTTATAGTTATATAGGAGATAAAATATTTGTAAAAATAAAGGAATAGAAAATGCCCTCATCAAAAGATCATTTATGGAAAAAAAGTGCTACTGAGATTGTGTCTTTGTTAAAAAATAAGGAAGTGTCGCCAGATGAAGTTCTTGATGAAAACCTTAAAAGAATTAAAGAAACTCATAATAGCATTAATGCAGTGGTTACTCTTTGTGAAGAAAGAGCACGCCATCAAATTAAAAATATGGATATAGATAGGAAAGATCAGCCTGGCTATCTCTATGGGCTGCCAATAGTTGTAAAAGATTTAACTGATGTTAAAGGAGTAAAAACAACATATGGGTCACAAATATATAAAGACCATATTCCGGATGCTTCAGATTTTCTTGTTGAAAGAATAGAAAAAATGGGAGGTATAATAATAGGAAAAACTAATACCCCTGAATTTGGAGCAGGATCCCAAACATTTAATGAAGTTTTTGGATATACAACAAACCCCTGGAATATAAATTATACATCTGGTGGCTCTTCAGGAGGAACAGCCTCAGCACTTGCTTCAGGAGCAGCCTGGCTTGGTACAGGATCAGACTTAGGAGGATCATTAAGAAACCCTGCAAGTTTTTGTGGTGTTGTAGGCTTAAGAACAACACCAGGTACAATTGCTCATGGACCTCAAAACCTTCCTTTTAACGATCTTTCTGTAGATGGACCAATGGCAAGAAATGTAAAAGATATTGCTTTATTTCTTGATACTATGACAACATTAGATTCTAGAGACCCTCTATCAAGTTTATCTAAAGAAAAGCCTTACCAAAACTTTATAAATGAAGATAAATCTAAACTTAATATTGGAATTACAGATGATTTTGGAGTGCTTGCATGCGACCCTGAAGTCAGAAATGCTATTAACCATGCTGAAAAAATATTAATAGAAATGGGGCATAATGTAGAGCGTGTTCATCCTGACCTATCTGATTCAGAAGAAACATTTCAAATTTTACGAGCGCATCTACTAGCAACAGATAAAAGAGAATTATATAATGAACACAAAGAAGTAATAAAAAAAGACCTAAAACTTAATATAGAAAAAGGATTAAAATTATCAGAAGAACAAATAAGTAAAGCTAACATAGCTAGAGGAAAAATTATAAAGAATACTAATTTATATTTTCAAAATTATGATTTTTTAATTGCACCTTCTGCTATGGTTGCTCCTTTTAGCATTAAAGAACATTGGCCAAAAAAAGTAGAAAATGAAATTTTTGATAATTATGTTAGTTGGCTTATGACTGCAGCAGCGATATCTTTAACTGCATGCCCATCTCTATCGGTGCCATGCTCAAATTCAAGAAATAATTTACCGATAGGTATTCAAATTGTAGGCAAAAGGAGACATGAAGGAGCAGTGTTAAATATAGGACATAAATTTCAAAAACATTCTAATAATTATGGCATTACACCTATAGAACCTAAGTAAGTATTAGGATAGAAATGTATAACCTTTTTAATATTTTTTTATTATCACTAAAAAATTTATTTCAACCTAATGTTTTCCGGTGGGTACTTTATACGACAGCCTTAACACTTATCATTCTGAGTTTGCTAGCCTTTAGTATAGTATTTTATGTTAAAGATTGGTTAGATACAGGAATACCATTCCTTGGTGATTTTTTAATATACGGAGCAACGCTTGCTGCTATTTGGGGATCAACTATATTATTTGTTCCAACTTCAACAATAATTTTTTCAATATTCCAAGATAAAATCATTGATCAAATTGAAGAGGAATATTATCCAGAAGCTAATAAGCAATTAAAAATTAAAATCTCTACTATGCTTTTTGCCGGGATAAAACTTTTAGGTTGGTCTCTATTAATAAATGTAATTATTTTTCCGATAGCCTTGTTTTGGGGAAGTTCAATTTTTTGGATTCCTGTTAATATTATCATTACAGGTTATTTAATTTCTAAAGAATATACAGAAGCTATTGGTGCACGAAAACTGAATTATATAGAGGTCAAAGAATTAAGAAATAATTTGTTTTGGCCGTGCTGGTTTTTTGGAACAATAGGAGCATTGTTATTTTTCATTCCCATAGTAAACTTATTTGCAGCTCCTTTTGTAGCTATATTATTACTACATACTATAAATACGAAAGGCTATAATGGGCCTATGTCTGATTAGCTAGCTTTAGATTGGCATAGGTCAGCAATAACACAATCAAGGCATAAAGGGTTTCTTGCTTTACATGTATACCTTCCATGTAATATCAACCAATGATGCGCATGAAAAAAATATTTTTCTGGTAACCTTTTTATTAATTTTTTTTCTACTTCCTCTACATTTTTACCTATTGCTAATCCTGTTCTATTGGACACTCTAAATACATGTGTGTCTACCGCAATAGTAGGAATGCCAAAAGCCATACTTAAAACCACATTAGCTGTTTTTCTTCCTACTCCTGGTAAGGACTCTAATTCAACATGCGTTTTTGGAACCTCTCCATCAAAATCTTCTAATAGCATATTTGAGAGACTAATTATATTTTTAGCCTTGTTTTTATAAAGGCCTATAGTTCTAATATTTTCTATTACTTTATTTTCACCTATTGCAATCATTTCCTTAGGAGTCTTTGCTAATGAAAAAAGCTTTTTTGTTGCTTTATTAACACCTACATCTGTACTTTGTGCACTTAAAACAACTGCTATCAAGAGGGTGTATGGTGATGTATATTCCAACTCTCCTTTGGGTTCAGGTGTTATTTTTGAGAACCGAGAGAAAATTTCTAAAATTTTTTCTTTTGATAGACTTTTAATCAAATTTACCTCTTTAAAAGAATATTCTATTTGCAAAATAAAAATATAACCCTACTTTTAAAACATGAAATACTATTTAGACATTAAAGTATACCCGAATCAATCCCTAACTTATAGAGGATTATTTTTTTTAATGCTTTTTATCACCATTCCTGCTTCATATATAGGTATATCCTTTTATTTTATGGGCGCCTGGCCAGTATTAGGTTTCATGGGATTAGAAATTATACTTATTTATATAGCGTTTAAAATATTATTTAGAAGAAGTGAATCGTATGAACATATTTTATTAGATAAAGATAAGTTAAAAATACTTTATAATAAAAAAGATAAAACTCTAAAAAAGATTGAGTTAGAACCGACATGGCTTCAAGTTAAAATAGAGGATATTTACAAAAATAAAGATGTCCTTACTTTATCTTCTCATGGAAAAAAAATAGTTTTAGGAAATTTTTTAATTCCTGAAGAAAGATTAAAGCTTGCTAAAAAAATCCGTTATGGACTAAACGAATGGAAAAACCAATACAGTACTAATTAAGTCCTAGAACATCCTTCATATTATAATATCCTGGTGCCTGTTTATATAACCATAATACTGCGTTGACAGCTCCATTAGCAAAAACATCTCTGTTAGTTGCTTTGTGCGCTATTTCTACCCTCTCACCATTACCAGCAAAAGTTACTATATGATCTCCAATAACGTCTCCTCCTCTTTGAGTTGAAAAACCTATATCCCCTTTTTTTCTTGGTTTTTCTATGCCCCAACGAGCTTTAATGGTCTTTTCATTCAAGTCTATGTTTCTACCTTTAGCCACGGCGTCTCCTAAAGCTAATGCAGTTCCAGAAGGAGAATCTATTTTATCTCTATGATGCATTTCATGTATTTCTACGTCATAATCTTCATTTAATGATTTAGACAATAGTTCTGTATAATGTATAGCAATATTAACACCAACACTCATATTTGCTGCATGCACTATTGGAATAGATTTTGAATAACCCTTTATTGTATTAATTTGTATTTGATTAAGACCTGTCGTACCTAAAACATAAGCACAATTATGTTTGCTTGCTATCTCAATATTTTTAATGGAAGCATCTGCAAAAGAAAAATCTATAACAGCATCACAATTTGAAAAAAAGACATTTGTATCTGAGGTTATGTCTACACCCGTTGGCTCTATATTAGCAATAACTCCCGAGTCCTTTCCGATATTAGGGTCTACATCTCTTTCTAAAGCACCTTTTAACTGTAACTTTTTATTATCTGCTACTGAGCGAATAAGTGCTTTTCCCATTCTGCCTGAAGCACCACATATTCCTATATTTATTAATGACATTAATTTACTGCCTTACTTTATTAACCTTATTTATAAAGTTGTTACTATCTGGATGATTAGAAGTTTCTTCCAAATTTTTTAACTCCTCTAAAACTTTTCTTTGCTGTTTACTTAAAGATACTGGTATTTCTGTATAAACATCAACATATAAATCACCTTTATTAGATCTATTTATAATAGGCATACCCTTACCTCTCAACCTAAACCGGTGACCAGATTGCGTACCGGCAGGTATTGTAACGCGTACTTTTCCGCCTGAAGGTGTTGGAACATCCACAGAACCACCAAGGGCTGCAAGAGTCATAGGAACTTTAGCTTCAATTAAAAGGTCTGCTCCATCTCTATTAAATAAAGAATGTGGTTTTAGCTGTACAAATAAATAAAGGTCCCCATTTGCCGTACCATTAGGCCCTGCTTCTCCCTCACCAGAAACCCTAATGCGAGTTCCATCATCTACTCCAGCTGGAATATTTACATTTATTGTTTTTTCTCTTTGAACCCTGCCTTCTCCTCCACATGGTCTACAAGGCTTGCTAATTATTTGTCCATTTCCTCCACAATTTGGGCAAGCTCTTTCTACCATAAAAAAACCTTGACTAGAACGAACCTTACCCGCTCCATTACAAGTTCCACATGTCATTGGCTGAGCGCCTTCTTCACCTCCAGTGCCTTTGCACCCGCCGCACATTACGTATGTATTTATTTTAATATCTCTTTTTAGGCCTGAATAAGCTTCACTAAAGTCTAAATCAATATTAAACCTTAAATCTGAACCCCTCTGTGATTGCCTTTGGCCACCGCCACCACCCATAAAGTCGCCAAACAGATCTTCAAAAATATCGGAGAAACCTCCAGCTGCGCCTGCTCCTCCTGGGCCTCCTGGCCCTGCTGAATTTCCTTCAAATGCAGCATGTCCATATCGATCATATGCAGCTTTTTTTTCAGGATCTTTTAAAACATCATAAGCCTGGCCAACTTCTCTAAATTTTTCTTCGGCTTCTTTATCTCCCGGGTTTTTATCCGGATGATATTGCATTGCTAATTTTCTGAATTTTTTTTTCAGTTCTGCTTCGGATGTATCTCTGTCTGCCCCAAGAATTTCATAATAATCACGCATCTTATTTTTACCTATAGTTTTAAAAGAAATACGCTTTTAATTATTTATCAGCAGCTTTCTCATCTTTTTCATCAGCTTTAACTTCTTCAAAATCAGCATCTACAACGTCAGCATCTTTTTCTTGGCCTTTACCTTCTTCCGTAGTCGCTCCAGCTGCTGCTTGTTCTTGACTTTCCTTATACATCATTTCACCTAATTTCATAGCTGAAGAATTTAATGCTTCTACTTTAGCTGATATCTCTTCACTAGAAGCATCTTTATTATCGAGAACATCTTTAAGATCTTTTACACTTGCTTCTATTTTTTCCTTATCTTCAGCAGGCAGTTTCTCTCCGTGCTCTTTCATACTTTTTTCAGTAGAGTAAACTAAAGCATCAGCTTGGTTTCTTGCATCAATAGATTCTTTTTTCTTCTTATCTTCTTCAGCATGGGACTCAGCATCTTTGACCATATTTTCAATATCTGAGTCCGATAAACCTCCGGAAGCTTGAATTTTAATCTTTTGCTCTTTATTTGTAGCTTTATCTTTAGCAGATACATTTACTATACCATTTGCATCGATATCAAATGTAACTTCAATCTGGGGCATACCCCTAGGTGCTGGAGGAATTCCAACAAGATCAAAGTTTCCTAACATTTTATTGTCTGCTGCCATTTCTCGTTCTCCTTGAAATACTCTAATGGTAACAGCTGTTTGATTATCTTCAGCAGTAGAAAAAGTCTGACTTTTTCTTGTTGGGATAGTAGTGTTTCTCTCTATTAATCTAGTGAAAACACCTCCTAAAGTTTCTATACCAAGTGATAAAGGTGTTACATCTAATAGTAGAACATCTTTAACATCTCCTGCTAAAACAGCCCCTTGAATAGCTGCTCCTAAAGCAACACACTCATCAGGGTTGACTCCCTTGTTAGGCTCTTTTCCAAAAAACTCCTTAACAGTCTCTATAATTTTTGGCATACGAGTCATACCGCCAACTAAAACTACCTCATCTATATCACTCGCTGAGACTCCTGCATCTTTTAATGCCGCTTTACATGGTTCTATAGTTCTTTTTACAAAATCTTCTACAAGACTTTCTAATTTTGCTCTTGTAAATTTAAGAGTTAAATGTTTTGGTCCAGAAGCATCTGCTGTAATAAAGGGTAAATTAATATCAGTCTGAGCAGTAGATGATAGTTCAATTTTAGCCTTTTCAGCAGCCTCTTTTAATCTTTGTAATGCTAAATTATCTGTTTTTAAATCAACTCCATTTTCTTTTTTAAATTCATCAACAAGATATTCAACTACCTTTGTGTCAAAGTCTTCTCCACCTAAAAAAGTATCTCCATTTGTAGACTTTACTTCAAAAACACCATCGCCTATTTCTAATACAGAGACATCAAATGTGCCCCCTCCTAAATCATATACAACTATAGTACCAGATTCTTTTTTATCTAAACCATAGGATAAACTAGCTGCTGTTGGTTCATTAATTATTCTTAAAACATCTAAACCTGCAATTTTTCCAGCATCCTTTGTCGCCTGACGTTGTGCGTCATTAAAATATGCGGGCACAGTTATAACAGCTTCAGTTACTTCATGACCTAAATGTGCCTCAGCTGTTTCTTTCATTTTTTGTAATATATATGCACTTACTTGGCTTGGTGCGTAATCTTTTCCTGCAGCATTTACCCACGCATCTCCACCATCTGACTTAACAATTTTATATGGAACCATATCTTTATCTTTAGTGACTTTTTCATCTGTAAAAGGCCTTCCTATCAACCTTTTAATAGCAAATAAAGTATTCTCAGGATTAGTTACTGCTTGTCTTTTTGCAGCCTGGCCTACTAGGGTTTCATTATTTTCAGTAAACGCAACAATAGAAGGGGTTGTTCTAGCACCTTCTGCATTTTCAATAACTTTCGCATTGCCTCCCTCCATAACTGCAACACAGCTATTTGTAGTACCTAAATCAATTCCTATTACTTTACCCATTATTTTTCTCTCTTTAAAATTATTAAAATTACTCTGCAGCTGTTATATGGGGATTAAAATTTGAAACACAAGTCTTAGATTTAAAAAAATTAGTCTAGCTTTAAATTTTTTATATTTTCATCAAGTACATCGACTATTTTATATAAAAACATATCATCTATATTAGGAAAAACGTATGTAAAATGTAATCGTTTTAAAACCTCTTCTTTGACCGCAAAAATATGCCAAAAGAAATTATTTAAGACCACACCAGCATCTTCATCTGCCTTATTACAAGAAATCAGATAGACATCCTTACCTGTGGAAAGCAAAGAAATATTTTTTATTTTTACGTCTTCCCCAATAGAAGAGGCGATTTGTTGCATATATTCAGGAGTTATTTTAGTTTCTTTTGGAAGACTTAGCTCATCACAATTCAAAAATAACATGGCTTCATCATAACCTGTCACCCTGCTCACTAGAGTTTTCTCTTCTTTATTTATTTCAGATGGCCATGAAGCTGGCATTAAAATGCTTAAACCATCCCAGGGCGATATTATTTCCTGTTTCAATCTAGATATTCTTGCTGAAACTTTTGCTTCAATATCTAAATTAGTTTCCTTAGCAATAAAAGTGCATTGATCCAATTTTGTTTCTATATCTATCAAAATGTTATTTACTAATTTATCTGAAGAAGGATTTGACATCCAGGATAACGCTAAAGTAACAAGCCTTATTGTTCTAGAACCAACTACTGTTGCTTTTCTCCAAACCTTTACTTTCTCTCCAGACTCAAGATTAGCTTGATATTCTATTCCATAGATTTGGTTTGAAGACGTTTTTATTTCCAAATCAGGGTGAGATTCTATTAATACTGGATCGAACAAATAATCCTTAAGTTTATTATCCTTCTTGTATTTTGGTTCATCAAGACTAATAATTTTTATATTCAAAACAGGGTACTGGCCTGAGCTAAAGCGTACATCGGCCTTTGAGCTATCTTCATCAAAATAAGTAACCTCCCATGAAGGGTCTAGAGGCATTTCAAAAGAGCTATTTCCTAATTTTAAAATATCCATTTCATTCCTTGTATTTATGATTCTTTTTTACTTACGCCAACCATAGCAGGTCTTAATAATCTATCATAAATTTTATAACCAGACTGTAAAACCTCACATACACAGCCGGGTTCGAATTCATTTGTTGGAACTTCTAGCATTGCTTGATGAACATTATGATCAAAAACATCACCTTTAGATGGGGAAATTACTTCTATTCCATTTTGCTTTAAAGCAGTTAAAATTTCTTTGACGGTTAATTCAACACCTTCATGCAGAGAAATATAATTTTTTTCTATATCTTTCTTATTTTTTAAATCTTTGGGCGAAGCCATCAGCGCTCTATCAAAATTATCTAAAACAGAAAATAGACCTTTTGCTAAATTAGAAGCCCCATACCTAGCATTTTCTTGTTTTTCTTTTTCCATTCTTCTTCTCATATTTTCAACCTCTGCTAATGCTCTCAGTTTAGCATCATTAGCCTCCGCCAATTCTTCTTTCAAAGCTTCTATATCTGCTAAGGCTTGATCTTCTTTACCATTTTCTATTAACTCTTCTTTCATTTCATTTTTAACTTCATCTTCCTTATTTATTTTAGATGAAACTTTTTTGTTTTTAGTCTTTTTTGTCATAAGAGCTCCTATTTATATTTAAACTAAATATTGTTATTAAATACTTTATATACAAGTAATTATTTAAATAACTTTGCAATTGCCTGTGCAGTAAAATCAACCATTGGGATAATTCTACCATAATTTACTCTGATAGGACCTATCACTCCGATTGCTCCTAAAGTTTTAGCTTTTGTTTTATTTTCCTTAGTTTTAAATGGAGCAACTATCATAGAACAACCAGAATAATCAAATAATTTATTATCTGCTCCAATAAATACATGGACACCTGTTCCAGATAAAGAGTTTTTAAGTAGCTCAGTTAATGTTTGTCCTTGTTCTATTTTTTCAAACAATTCATTTATTTTTTTGAAATCTTCTTGTGTGTTTAAATCACTATAAAAATTATTTTTTCCTGTAACTATCAACGAAGGATAATCCATATCTTCCGTCTTCACAGCAAGCCCTGCTTTAATAACTTTTTTAGAAATTTCATCTATTTCTTTTCGATGAATTAATAGCTCTTCTTCAATTTTGTTTTTAGCTTCCTCAAGAGTTCCACCCACAGCCCTTGCATTTATAAAATTTGATGCTTCAATTAAGTTGCCCACCGGAGTTCCTTTTGGAATGTCTATAATTCTGTTTTCTACAAGGCCAAAAATATCCACGATAACTACTAAAGCTTTATCATTATCTATTGGCACAAACTCTATATGTTTTATAGCTCTCTCAAAAGTCGGAGCCATAACTAAACTAACACAATTGGAAAGACCTGATAAGGCCGCAGAGGTCTCACTAAGGATATTATTTAAGCTTTTTCCCGTTCCAGCTGATAAAGCCTCTATACTATTTTTTTCATCACTAGAAATATCTCCAACTTGCAAAAGGCCATCAATAAAAAGTTTTAATCCTGTTTCAGTAGGTATCCTTCCTGCAGAAACATGAGGAGACTTTAATAAATTTAACGCCTCTAAATTTGACATTACATTTCTAATTGTAGCAGAAGCTAATGATGGGGTAATTTTTTTAGATAATGTATTAGACCCTACAGGATTTCCTGTATCTAAATATGATTCGACAATATGCTGCAAAATAGTTCGGGAACGATCGTCTAATGAAGACAAAAGTGTCTTATTATTTTTTAATTTATTCAATAATCTTTTCTCACTTAATATATTATATATATAGTTATAATATTGAAGAGGAAACTGTAAATGAATAATAAAATAATAAAAAGAGAATCTGGGCGCAAACCTAACCAGGCAAGAGATATTAGCATATTGCCAGGATATATCAAAAATGCTGACGCCTCTTGCCTTATCAATATTGGAAATACAAGTGTTATATGCACAGCTTCTTATGAAAAATCCGTGCCTAACTGGTTAAAGGGCTCAAAAAAAGGATGGTTAACGGCAGAATATGGAATGATACCCGCAGCAACACATACAAGAAATAACCGAGAAGCCTCTAAAGGAAGACAAGCTGGAAGAACTTTAGAGATACAAAGACTGATAGGAAGGTCACTTAGGTCTTCTATAGACCTAAAAAGACTTGACGAAATCCAAATTAAAATAGACTGCGATGTAATAAATGCTGATGGCGGGACTAGAACAGCATCTATCACGGGCGGCTGGGTAGTTTTGTGTTCATTAATTAATTCCTTATTAAAAAATAAAGTTATCAAAAAAAACCCTCTGCATACTCAAGTTGCTGCCATTTCTTGTGGTATTTATAAAGGTACAGAAATTCTAGACCTTGATTACTTTGAGGATAGTAATGCAGAAATAGATGCTAATTTTATTATTTCTAAACCTAATAATTTAATAGAAGTGCAAGCGACAGCTGAAAATGGAAATTTTAGCAAGAAGCAATTATATCTGCTAACAGATATGGCATGCGAAGAGTGTAATAGGTTATTTGATATACAAGTGGAAGCCGTTAAAAATGAGAAATAAAATAGAAATTCCAAAAAAAATAGTTATAGCTAGCCATAATGAAGGCAAAGTAAAAGAAATTAATATTTTATTAAATGATATTGGCATAACCGCTTTACCAATTTCTAATTTTTCTAGTATTGAGCCAATTGAAAATGGAAATAGCTTCGAAGAAAATGCTCTCATAAAGGCTAGGAATGCAAAAAAATTATCTAATATTACTTCTTTAGCCGATGATTCTGGGCTATGTGTAGAAGGTTTAAATGGTGATCCTGGTATATACTCTGCTCGTTGGGCAGGGCCTAAAAAAGATTTCAATGAAGCAATGTTATTAATAGAAGAAAAGCTAAAAAATATAGATAATAAGAAGGCTTATTTTATTTGTGCTTTAGCATTAGTGAAAGGAGACAATGAAGAGCATGTATTTGAAGGAAAAATAAATGGTACATTAACTTTTCCTAAAAGAGGCAACATGGGATTTGGATATGATCCAATTTTTATACCAGAAAATAATTCTATGACATTTGGAGAAATGGCGCCGTTAAAAAAAGAGCTAATAAGTCATAGAGCAATAGCATTTAAAAAATTTAAAGAGAATATTATTGTTAACAAATAATAAAGATATCTCAGTATATATTCACTGGCCATTTTGTGTAAAAAAATGCCCTTACTGTGACTTTAACAGTCATGTTTCTAAATCTAAAATTAAAAATGATGAATGGGAGAAATCGTTTAAGAGTGAAATTACTATGGAACAAAACTTATTGGGGCCAAGAAAAATTAAAAGTATATTTTTTGGTGGCGGCACACCAAGCTTAATGCCTACATATTTAATTGAATCTATTTTAAACCAATTGGCAAAAAAATGGGTTTTTTCAAAGAATATTGAAATAACTATAGAGGCAAACCCATCTAGCGTAGAAGTTAAAAACTTTAAAGCCCTTAAAAAAGCAGGTGTGAATAGGCTTTCAATAGGGTTACAATCTTTAAATAATAATTCTCTTAAATTTCTAGGAAGAAACCACTCGGCTCAAGATGGTTTAAACGCATTGGAAATAGCAAAACAGTGTTTTAAGAGAATTTCATTTGATTTAATTTATGGACTTCCAAATCAAAATGAAAAAACATGGGAAAAAGAGCTTAAAGAAGCTATTAATTTAGCAGGTGAGCATATATCTGCATATCAATTGACTATTGAAAAAGGAACACCTTTTTATGCCTCTTATAGGGATGGAAAATTTTCTATACCTGAAGAAGAAGTGCTTTTAAACCTATATAATATGACAGATGACTTGCTTAAAAGCGCAAATCTTGAGAAATATGAAGTTTCTAATTATGCCATTAAAGGGGCAGAGTGTGTGCACAACTTGGGTATTTGGCAAGGTAGAGAATACTGCGGCATAGGACCAGGGGCACATGGAAGAATAATTTTAAATAAACAATGGTATGCTACTCAAAAATTTTCTGCTCCCACTGTGTGGCTCAATAAGATTTTTGAAAAAAAAACAACCTTCTATGAAAAAACTGAGATCTCGAACAAGACAAGAGTTAAAGAAATATTATTAACTGGGTTAAGAATAAGAAAGGGTGTTAATATAGAAAAGCTTTTCGATAATTTAAATATTCAAAAAGATGATTCAATAATTAATAAAAAAGAATGCGACAACCTCAATAAATTGGGCTTAATAGAAAACAACAATGATATACTTAGGATAACAAAAAAAGGTATTCCCGTCTTAAACCATATTCTTAATAAAATAATATTGTAACTAGCAGCATATTTATTTGCTTTTTATTACAAAATTTCTCTCCATAACCTCATACGTTATAAATTTTCTTAGCACATCGCCATGACTAGATATTTTAAAAAACCCAAATATTCCATTAAAGCCTATAGGGTTAGTTAAAAAATTTAATAATTCATCCATGTTATTTGAATCTTTTAAACCAATAGATAATAAAGCTAATATATCGTATGCTAAACCACTGATTTCATTTGGAATCATATCATATAATTTAAAATATCTTGATACAAACGTCTCGTAAGAATGTTGTTGAGGAGCAATAAAATATCCGCCCAGTAAAGCAGGTTCTCCTAAAATCTCATCATCATTCCAACCTGATATTCCAAAATACTTTATTTTCTTTGGACTCAGTCCTTTATATTGAGCTCTAGAAGAAATCTCCCTCAATTGTTTTCCAGAAGCAATAATTAATAAGCCATTGTCTCTTAAAAGATTGTCTTTATTTAAATATTTACTAAATTTTGAAAAATCTTTAGCTTTTCTGTCATATCTATATATTTGATTAATTTGTATATTTTTTAAGATACTCATCTTTCTACTTTCCTGTAAAATGATGTCTCCGTATATATTCTCAGGAGCAATTATAGAAATGTCTGTTATAGAATGATTTAACATCTCTAAAAATATAGCTTCTATTTGCTGTTTAGGTGAAAAGCCTAATGTCCATAGACCCTCGGATTTAATAGACTCATCATTTGTAAAAGAAAATATTGGAATATTTATTTTAACTTTCTTTCTTATCATTGCCGCCTGAAAAGAAAAAACAGGGCCAATAATTATAGCAACCCCTTCTTTTTCTAAATCTTTTGAGGCTTTAGCAAGCATCTCTAAATTCTCTCCAGAATCTCTAAATATCAATTTAATGTTTTGGGACTTAGTTTCAAATAAAGCCATCTCTAATGCGTTAGATATAGAATGGCCTAATTTTTTATTTTTCCCAGAGAAAGGAAGTAAAACCCCTATTTTGACTATTTCATCAAAAGGTTCTTTATAGTCTTTAGTGCCAATTGATTTTTCTTTCTTAATAGTCTCAATTGGCTTAGGTGTTTCAATTATTTTTTCATTATCTCTATTTTTCTTTTCAATAGGAGTGATTATTTTATCATTGTTAATTTTTTCTTGTTCATTAATAATGTCTGCCTCATTATTGATTGTTTCTTGCTTTTCTTCAATAAGTACAATTTCTTCTTTTATAAAACTATCTTTTGAACAAGAAATAAATAATAAAAATAGAATTAAAAATAAATACTTCACAAATTGTAACCTTTTTAAATTATAGTAATATAATACTATATAACTATAGGGTATTATGAAAAAAAAAAATATAGGCAGCATTTATGTAATATCTACTCCCATTGGAAACTCAGAAGATATTACTATTAGAGCTATTAAAACTTTAAACGAAGTAGATTTTATTGCCTGTGAAGATACACGAATTACATCCAAATTATGTAGGATGCACAATATAATTTATAAAGATAAACTCATACCTTACCACGACCATAATTCTGAAAGAATGGCACCATTTATATTAAATAAACTGAACAATGGCTTTAATATAGGAGTTGTAACTGATGCAGGCACCCCGCTAATTTCGGACCCTGGGTATAAATTGATAAGAACCGCACTAGAAAAAAAAATAGAAGTTAAAAGTGTTCCTGGCCCTAGCGCCTTAACAGCCGCTATGTCAATTTCTGGTATTAGCTCAGATCAATTTATTTTTATGGGGTTTCTTCCAAGAAAAAACGCACTACGAAAAGCCAAGCTTTCTTCTTTATCGAACCAAAATTATTCCGTAGTAATATTTGAAAGCGCATTAAGACTAAATAAACTATTGGAAGAAATATATGAATTATTGGGAAATAGAAATGTTAGCATAATTAGAGAAATTACTAAGTTATATGAAGAAAATATTAGAGGTAATATAAGAAATATTTTAAATTTATTAAAAAATAAAAAGTTAAAAGGAGAAATAGTAGTTTTAATTGAAAAGCCAGAAGCTTCTGCAATTGTTTTTAGTGATAAAGATATCATTGATATGCTTAAAAAGAAGCTTCCGGAGTTGGGCGCTTCTAGAGCCTCAAAAGAAATTTCAAAAATCACTTCCATTAAAAGTGATTATATCTATAAACTAGCAATATCACTAAAGAGATCAAATGCTTAAAATAAAGAGGATATAATATGCATAAATTAATAAATAAATATTTAGCTCTTTTTACAATTTTTATTTTTTTAGGCGGTTGTGCAAGCGCTATTGTTGGTGGCGTTGCGACTGTCGGTCTTGCAACTGTACAAGAAAGGTCCGTAAAAGACGCTGCTATTGATTTAAAATTAGAATTACAAATACAAGAAGCATTATTCAGATCTAATACAGAAAAACTTTTTGTAAATGTAGATATTCATATTGTTGAACAAAGAGTTTTACTTGTTGGCAATGTATCCTCCCAAGAATTAAGGGATCAAGCTGCTCAAATTGCATGGGAAATTTCGCCTAAAATAAAAGATGTTTTAAATGAAATTACAGTAGGAAAAAATTCTTCTTTAGTAAGTGAGGCAAAAGATGCAAGAATTTCTCTTTCTCTATCTGGCCTTCTTATTGCAGATACAGAAATTTCAGATATAAATTTTAGTCATTCCGTTTCAAAGCAAGTAATTTATTTAATCGGCATTGCCTCAAATAATGAAGAGTTGAATAAAGTTATACATCATGCAAGAACTGTTAAAGGGGCAACAAAAGTTATAAGCCATATAATACTAAAAAATGATAAAAGAAGGCAATAATATCCAATGTCTAAAATATCAATACAAATGGACCCAATAGAACTTATAGATATTAAAGCGGATACAACTTTTGCACTAGCCTTAGAAGCATTTAAAAGAGGGCACCATTTATTTTATTACAATCCAAAGGACTTAACGTATCGAAACGGTATAATTACCGCTAAAGGAAAAAATATTATCAATATCCAAAATAAAATTGGTGAGCATGTTCTTCTTTCTGAAGAAGAGACAAGAGATTTATCAGCAGAAGATGCTATATTATTAAGGCAAGACCCTCCATTTGATATGACATATATTACCAATACGCATATTTTAGAAACCCTTCACCCCAAGACATTTGTCGTAAATAACCCTTTTGAAGTGAGGAATGCTCCAGAAAAATTATTTGTTAATAAATTTAAAGAGTTTATTCCTGAAACATTAATTACTCGAGACATCATAGAAATTGACAAATTTAAAAAAGAATTCAAAGAAATCATAGTAAAACCTCTTTATGGAAATGGAGGGAAACAAGTTTTTCATATTAGAGAAGACGACCCAAATATTTCATCTTTATTAGAAATGTTTTTTGAATACTCTAATGAGCCCTTGATAATTCAAAAATATTTACCTGAAGTAAGAAAAGGCGACTGCAGAGTTATAATGATAAATGGTGATATTGCTGGCGCAGTTAATAGAATTCCCCCTAAAGGAGAAGCGAGGTCTAACTTACATGTAGGAGGTAAAGCTGAGAAAAAAATACTCAATAAAAGAGAACACGATATATGTGCTGCTCTCAGTGAAGAATTAAAAAAAAGAGAGTTAATTCTTGTAGGTTTAGACATTATTGGAAATTATTTAACAGAAATTAATGTCACTTCTCCAACAGGAATTCAAGAAATATCTTTATTCGACAACTCAAATATAAGTGAGAAATTCTGGGATTCTTTAGAAGAAAAAATTTAATTAATTTCTAATTTTTTTATAAAGCCCCCTAAAGGTTGGCCTCCTAAAATATGAAAATGAAGGTGCTGTACTTCCTGATGGCCATCTTTTCCTATATTAGTTATAAGCCTATACCCTGCTTTATGTAAATCGAATAAACCCACCACTTTCGCTATAGTATCAAAAATATCTATTTTTTCTAGCTGCTCTCCAAATGAAATAAAGTCATTTAAATTTACATAAGGTTTCTTTGGTATCACAAGTATATGAACCTTTGCTCTTGGGTTAATATCCTTAAAAGCTAAGCTATAATCTGTTTCTAAAACTTTATCACAAGGAATGTCCCCATTAATTATTTTAAAAAAGATATTATTTTCATCGTAATTATTAAGCAAATTTGAATCCTTTATCTTCTATTTTTTTTTTCTACTAAGCCAGAAACTAATTCTCTCTTTTTAAGCTCTTCCATAATTTCTTCTGGTTTTAATCCAGACGCCTTCCATAGCACTAAAAGATGAAACAGTAAATCTGCAGATTCTTTAATGGTCTCCTCTTTGTTCATAGTAATTGCAGCTAATGATGTTTCGACACCTTCTTCACCAAGTTTTTTTGCACACTCTTTAATACCCTTAAAAATTAAATTAGAAACATAAGATTCTTCTGGAGAACTATTTGCAATTCGCTCTTCTATGGTTTCCCACAAATCTTCTAATTTGCCGAATTTACTTTTAGCTATCATTAAATTAATCCAAACCTAAATTAAAATATTATATTATTTACAGCCTAGTATTAAGGCCTGCATCTGTCATTGCTTTTCTTGCATCTTTTATTTTATATTTTCCAAAATGAAAAATAGAGGCAGCTAAAACGGCACTAGCTCCTCCATTTTTTACCCCTTCAACCAAATGCTCTAAGTTTCCAACTCCTCCAGAAGCAATAACAGGCACAGTTACTTTAGAAGTAATTTCTTTTAAAAGCTCCAAGTCAAAACCATTCCCGGTTCCATCTCTATCCATAGACGTAACTAATAACTCTCCAGCTCCTTTATCTGCAACAAATTGTGCCCACTTGATTGCATCTAGATCTGTTTTTTTCCTGCCTCCATGTGTGAAAACTATCCATTTATTGTTAATTTTTTTTGCATCAATAGCTACCACTATACACTGAGAACCAAACTTATTTGCTCCATCTTGAATTAATTCAGGATTAGTTATGGCGCTAGTGTTTATTCCTACCTTATCTGCCCCGGCTAAAAGAAGATTTCTAATATCTGATAATTTTCTTACTCCACCTCCAACTGTCAAAGGCATAAAGCATTGGTTAGCTGTTTCTCTTACAACATCTAATAAAATATTTCTATTATCTGAGCTTGCTGTGATATCTAAAAAACATAATTCATCAGCTCCTTGCTCATCATAGACTTTAGCTTGTGCAACGGGGTCTCCAGCATCAACTAAATCTATAAAATTTATTCCTTTTACTACCCGGCCATCTTTAACATCTAAACACGGTATAATTCTTGTCTTTAACATTACTTGCCTAATATTTTATTACATTCTGTAACATTTAATCTATTATCATAAATTGCTCTACCACTTATAACGCCTAAAATTTCTTTGCCGGCCTTCTTTTTTATTTCTATTATATCTTTTTCTGAAGAAACCCCTCCTGATATTATAATAGGTATATTGGTATTATTAGCAAAGTCCAATGTCTCTTCAAGAGCTGGCCCTTTTAAAACGCCATCTCTGCTGATGTCAGTATATATAATCGCAGAAATATTAACTGATTCAAATTTTTTTACCAAATCTATAGCTGAAATTTGTGATTGTTCAACCCAACCCTCCGTCGCTATTTTTCCATTTCTTACATCTATTCCTATTGCAATTTTTCCTGGGTATTTTTTACATGCATCAATAACTAGTCCTGGTTTTTTTAATGCCATAGTTCCGATAATTAATCTTTTAATTCCTGCATTTATCCAAAAATCAATAGTATCAAGAGTTCTTATGCCTCCTCCTAATTGAATTTTTATGTCTACTTCTTTTATTATTTTTTCTACAATTTTATGATTTATAGGCTTTCCTTCAAAAGCTCCATTTAAATCTACTAAATGCAGCCAGGAACAGCCGGCATCATAAAATGACTGAGCTCTTGCTACAGGGTCTAAATCAAACACCGTCGACTGCAATAGGTCTCCTTGTTTCAATCTTACACATTTTCCATCTTTTAAATCTATTGCAGGGAAAAATATCATTTTTTCTTGTCTATTCTTTTATAGTAATAATAGCCTATTACTACTTTTCCATTTACAATATGGTATGCTGGTAGCTCTCCCCATCTTATATAACCAGCATTTTCATATAAACTTATCGCTCTATTTTGAGTTTCTCTAACTTCTAATAAAATTTGGCTAAAACCGTTTTTATATGCAAGTTCTTCTCCGGCCTCAAGAAGCATCCTTGCTAAGCCATGCCCTCTTGCCCATGGAGATACAAAATGAGTGTCAATGGTAGCAGAAAAAGAAGAGGCCTCATTGCTTTTATTTGGAAAAACTAATTGAAGAGATGCTGCGACCGCACCTTCAAAGCTTCCAATAAAAAGTTTTCTTTGTGGCATAGCAAGAACTCCTTTCCAGTAATTTTCTAAATTTTGTCTTGGAGGCGGCTTTATCCAGCTAAAACCTATACCTGTTTCTATAGCCTCTTCTGTAGCTTTACAAAGTTCTTGTAATTCGCCCACATTAAATTTATTGATTAAATTTACTGATAATTTTTTATTATTGTCTTTCATGGCTTCCATTCTAGAAAATTTTTAATAAATTGAATTCCTGCCTTCTGGCTTTTCTCAGGATGAAACTGTGTGCCTAAAATATTATTTTTCAAAACTATAGCTGTTATATCAGTCCCATAGTTTGTGGTTGCAAGCACAAAATTATTTTCTTTTACATCAAATTGATAAGAATGTACAAAATAAAAATCCTCTCCTTTTTTAATATTATTTAATAAAGGACTATTTTGATTAAATATTAATGAATTCCAGCCCATATGAGGAATTTTTATTTCTTTTGTTACTGCTTTTATATTGTCCACTTTTCCCTCTAACCATGAAAGTCCTTCAGTATGTCCATATTCTGAACTGCTATTAGCTAATAGCTGCATTCCTACACATATTCCGAGAAAAGGTTTGTTTTCCTTTAAAACTTTTAAGTTTAGCATTTCAATTAAACCTGGTCGTTTTTTAAGTCCTTCCATGCAATCTGCAAAAGCTCCAACTCCAGGCAATACTATTTTTTCTATTTTTTTTAACTCATTCGTATTTTTAATTATTTTAATTTGTATTTCTGAAGAGATTAAGCTTGCCGCTTTTTCAAATGACTTAAAAACAGAACGGATATTACCCGAACCATAATCTATAATTCCTACTAACATTTAACTTTCTTTCTTATTAGCCGTCTTTTCTTAAAACACCTTTTGTAGATGGCACTTTACCAGATATTCTAGGAACTATTTGAACGGCGTCTCTTAGCGCCCTTGCTAAACCTTTATAGCAGGACTCAATTATATGATGATTATTAGTTCCATATAGATTTTCAACATGAATGTTTGCTCCTAAAGCTTGAGAGAAAGCCTGAAACCATTCCTTAAAAAGCTCCGTATCCATCTCACCTAATCTTTTTTGCGTAAAAGCAACTTTCCATATTAAATAGGGCCGGCCAGATAAATCTATAACGACTCTTGTTAAAGTTTCATCCATAGGTATATGTGCATTCCCATATCTATTAATGCCCTTTCTTTCGCCTAAAGCTTTAGAAATAGCATCGCCTAAAACGTAACCGGAATCTTCAGTAGTGTGATGGCCATCAATGTGTAAATCGCCTTTAGCTTTTAAATTAACGTCTATTAAGCCGTGACGGGAGATTTGCTCTACCATATGGTCAAGAAATCCTACGCCTGTCTCAATTTTTGACTTGCCAGTTCCGTCTAAATTTACTGTAGCTGAAATTTTAGTTTCTTTTGTATTTCTTTCTACTTTTGCATTACGCATTTGCTCTTCCTATATCTTCTTTATTAAGAAATTTTATAATATAATAATATATCTTTTAAACATAATTAATTGTTAATTTCTTTAAACCTTTTTAGTAAAACATATAAAGCACCTTCTCCACCATCACGAGGCGTTGCCCATGATGTCATCAGAATAATTTCTCTCAATGGAGAGATATTAAGCCACTTGGGAACTTCTCTCTTTAATACACCCTCTGCTCCAGATTCTCCTAATTTTTTTCCTGTTATTATAAGCAATGATCTTATATTTTTCCTATAACACTTAATAATTTCATCATTCAAATAATTATGCGCTCTAAATTGAGTATATCCATGTAAATCATAGACTTTTTCTGGACGTAATTTTCCTTTTTTTAGATCTTGCGCTTGCTTTAAAGATATACCTGATGGAATTTTTTTAGGGTCTAGGCCTTCTAATTCTTTTTTTTCCTCTAGTTTTACAGCTTCTTTTTTTATCTTTATTTCATTTATAATATTTTGTTTTTTATCATCACTGATACTCTCTTTTTTTAAAGGCTTAATAATTTCTTGCTTGCTGCTTAAAATTATTCTATTTGGTTTTTTATATTTTTTTGTCTTGTTAGATACTGATGCCCACAGCTTCGCATCTGCGTCTGAAAAATTATTGTTTTTATTTTTTGTCATATCAAGCTTCTTTAATTTTTTAAAATAAAAATGTTTAAAACGCTACATATAGAAATTAATTAAAGATATCTTTTTTATATGATATATCTAAAATGTTTTTTCTACTCAAATTATTTACATCATTTTCACCTAAGAACCCTATGCTTTCGTCCAAAGAATCTCTCATAATTTCTAAGCATCGTGTAACCCCCTCTTTACCGTTAGCACCTAAGCCATATAAAAAAGGTCTTCCAATTAAAACTCCTTGAGCCCCTAAACATAGAGCTTTACAAATATCTTGCCCTGATCTAATTCCCCCATCCATATATACTTCCATTTTATTTGCAACTGTATCTACTATATATGGAAGAGCCGAAATAGAAGATAAGGCTCCATCTAATTGGCGGCCTCCATGATTAGAAACTATAATTCCATCATAGCCAAGTTGAAGAGCTTTTTTAGCATCATCAGGGTCTAAAATACCTTTTAAGAGTATCTTGCCTCTCCATTGGTTTCTTATCCAATCTAAGTCGTCCCATGAAAAAGTGGAGTCAAATTGTTCCGCAATCCATGACCATAGAGCGCCACTGTCTGTCACACCTTCTGCATGCCCGACAACATTGGCAAAAAAATGTCTTTTTGCTCTTAACATGCCTAAAGCCCATCTAGGTTTAGTTATTATTTGTTTAATATGTTCCAGTTTAAATTTAGGTGGTGCAGATAATCCATTTCTAATATCCGCATGCCTCTGGCCTAAGATATTTAAATCCATAGTTATTTGTAAAACGTTACAACCTGCTTCTTGAGCCCTCTTCAGTAAATTAGAAATAAAAACTTTATCTCTCATTACATACAACTGGAACCAAAAAGGTTGCGTTGTAGCTTCTGCCACATCTTCAATAGAGCATATACTCATAGTTGAAAGTGTAAAAGGAATACCAAATTCTTCACTCGCTTGTGCAGCTAAAATTTCTCCATTATAGTGTTGCATTCCACAAAGGCCTGTAGGAGCTAACGCCAAAGGAAAAGATACCTTTTTTCCCAAAAATGTTTTAGAAAGTGTTCTTTTTTCAATATTTACTCCCACTCTTTGTCTAAATTTTATATTAGAAAAATCATTTTCGTTAGCTTTATAAGTCTCTGCAGACCATGAGCCAGAATCAGCATATTCATAAAACATTTTAGGTACTCTTTTTCTAGCCATATTTTGTAAATCACCAATATTTAAAATATTTTTCATAATAATTATTTCCCTTAGCGACAAGTATGCCTAGTTTTACATCTTATAAGATAATATAAATAAAGAATACTCTGAATTAAACAAAAAAAAGGAGCATATGAAAATATACTCCTTTTAATTATAATAAAATTTTATCTTATATTATATTTAGCCTACCACATAGCTGTTGGGTGACCAATTGAACCCGTTGCTCCAACAATTGGAACTGGATTATATATATAAGCAAACTGATACACACCTGCATCAACCAATTTACTTGTATTCAAGTTTTCTTGGTTAATTATTCCATGACGTGTTTGTAAGTATTGGTGAACACAGAAAACACAATCTGGATCAGGGTTTGGAATTGCATCGCCTGGCCATGTATCAAAACCTGTTACACCAGCTTGACCACCTGCAATCCAACGAGCTACTTCCATTCCAATTCCTGGGCAACCACTATTGTATTTTGCATTATCTACTACCCAATATTGATCCCAACCTGTGTGGAATAGAATTGCATCACCTGGCATCATTTTATAATCAGACATGCCTTGCATTTCCATAGCTTTTTTAACATCAGCCATAGTAATTACGTCCCCAGCTTCCATTGCTTCTACACCTCTAACCGCAGCGATATCAAATAAAACGCCTCTAGCAATGATTGGGTTAAGATGCTCTGTACCAAGTTTAGCTAAGCCATAAGCTCCATTCATTTCTTGAACCGTAATACCGTTATACCAGCGCATTTCAGTTTTATCACCGTCAGCTCCAACTTGAACTCCGATATGTCCTAAACCATCAAATTGTGTTCCAGCCTGTCCGATTTCAGTTGCAAGAAACTCATCATTCCACATAACTTTATTTGGGCCGAAAGCTCCTCCAGTTGGAGCGCCTGGAATACGTAACACAAATTTACGAGCACCAAACATTGGTTGGTCTGCTGTATAAGGGTGTCCTAATTGCATAGTTTGTCCTTTTTTAACCATTGCTAGAGCTCTTTTTACTACTTCAGGTTTTTTATACCAATTTGTAGAACCAGCCATATCGTCTGCGCCCCATAATGGATTTGGCCACCATTTTTCACCTAAAGGTGTTTCCATGCAATCGCCGTCTACCCATGCTTTTCCTTTTAGGTTAGCATACTTATCACAATGCCCATCAGCAAAGGAAGTACCAACCCAAATAAACATAGCAACTATACTAGTCGCTATTGTAAACAAAAATTTAGTCATTCTTCTCTCCTCCTATATTTCCTATTTCTCCTTAATAGGAAAGGTTATTTTAAATTTAATTAAATTTAGACCTAATTCTACCTAAGAAAAACAAGATGAATCAAGTTATTTATGAAAAAAGTGATAAATATTTAGTTGCCCTTAGGTATTAAAGCCCACATTTTTCCAGAAGATTTTAGGTTGCCTGCTATAATCTCTGCCTCTTTTCCTTTGCCTAAAAATAAATCCATTCTTGCAAAACCTTTAATTGCGGAGCCTGTATCTTGAGCTATAAAAATATTAGTTAATTTTTTATTTGCTCTATTTATATGAAAATTATCAACTTGGGCCCAAATAGGCAGATGATAAGGTATAAATTTATTATCTATTGCAGCAGAATACATAGGTGTAACATCTGCTCCGCTAGACCCTTTTGGAGATTCTAAATTATTTCTTTCTTTAAAAAAAATGAATCTATTGTTTTTTTGCATCAAATTAAAGGCTTCTTTCTCATTTTTTTTCATCCAATTTAAAATAGCTTGCATAGACATATTTTCTTTTTCAATGAAGCCTCTTTCAATGAGCTCCTTTCCAATTGAATAATAGCTCTTGCCATTATCTCCAGCATAACCCACAGACAATGTTTCTCCAGATGGAAGCGTTATGACGCCAGATCCTTGAATATGTAAAAAATAAGCTAAAGCAGGATCGTCTATATAAGCCAGAATATGCTCATTAAACATCTCCTGATCTTCTATTGTCTTTCTTGAAGGCGTTGGCACAAAGTTGTTTTTGATCACCATGCCCGTTATTGTCTTTTCTTTGTACTCTGGTCCAAACTTTTCTAAATCAACTTTAATAATATTAGGAGGCATTTTAAATATGGGAACAGCGTTAGGGGCCTCTTGATGCGAAAAATTTAACCTACCTTTTATTTCTAATTCTACATAACCGGTAAAAAGAGTCTCATTACTAGAAAGATATGCTGGATAAAAGTTATCTTCTATCAGTAATTTAATCTCATTACTTGTTTTAACATTAGAAAGAGCATTACAAAACTTTACATATGACTCTTTATAAACCTCTAATAGGAAATCCTTTTTTTTCTCTCTATGTATATTTCTTAAAATATATTTACAGCTTTGTTCAAATGATTTTAAAGAAGGAAGTATATCTGTCTCTATCCATCCCGGCAAATCTGAAAACTTAGCTTCTATTATTTGGCTCTCTGCCTTTTCATTTTTATGAAAGCTTAAATAAAAAACTAAAATGATTAATACAAATAAAAAAAAATGGCTTTTATAAAATTTTTTATTTATAGCCATTAATATAGCAACTAATTAATTTGGTTAACACCAAATAGTTTCCAATTAGGGCTATCTGACGCAATAGGTCTAGAAAAGGTCCATGCTACAGTTCTTTCGTCCCCATCTTTACTTAAATCTAGAAATATGCTTCCATCGCTATTCTTAATGAGATACTTTTCATTATATTTAAAATTCACTCTAATATAAGCAACACTGTCTTGAATTTTAATTTCTTGAATATGCTTATCAATTACTCTTAGATCACAATCTTCTATTGTATGCCCATTACTCTCTTGGTCTAATATTTGTTTCTCAAATATTCTAAAAATATCATCTTCTAAAAAGCTAATTAATGTTTTCTTATTTGCTTTATATTTAGCTTCTAATAACATAACTAAAGCTTTTTCTGCTCCTGCTAAAAAACTGTCCTCTGTAAAATCAGGTTGGATTTTTTGTAAATGCTCCAAGCCTTCTCCATCTTCAATATTTACATCTTCGGTTTTTAACTTTTGTTCTTTCTTAATACTTACAACATTCGGAACAGGCTCATCTTTTTTTTCTATTACGACTTTAGATTTTACTCCTAAAATTCTAAATAAACGTACTGCTAGAACTCCAGCAATAACAGCAAATAATATTATATCAAAATATTGCAATTTATTTTCCACTTATATTTATTATTATTATTAACATAGAGCCCTGAAGTTATTTGGTAAAGAGTAAGATCACTATTATTTTAACCAAAGAGGAGAATTAATTTTATTTAACATTTCTTTATGCTCTTCTTTGTCCTTTTCAGTTAATTTTACTTCTGGAAATCTCAAACCTTCAAGGCCTTCCTTTTCTTCTTTTATATTATCATAAGTTTTTTTTATATTTTTTTGAGTTAGTGCTAAACTTGCCTGTCTCCCACCTGTTAATTCTAAAAAGACCTCCGCTAATAATTTAGCGTCTAATAAAGCTCCATGTTTTTCTCTAATAGATAAATCTATATCAAACCTTTTACATAAAGCATCTAAACTAGCTGCTGCACCAGGTATTTTTTCTCTCGCTAATTGAACTGTATCAATAGTGTTGTTCAAGTTTATAGTTGAACTGCCTATTTTTTTTAACTCATTATTCAAAAAACCAATATCAAATTTTGCATTATGAATAACTAACTCTGCTCCATTAATAAAATTAAGAAAATCTGTTGCTATGTCTTTAAATATAGGTTGTTTCAAAAGAAATTCTTCTGACAAACCATGTACAGCAAATGCAGCTTCGGGCATAGATCTTTCTGGATTAACATAAGAGTGCCATTCTTTTCCAGTTGGAATATTTTCCTCTAACTCAATACACCCTATTTCTACAATTCTGTGGCCTTCCGATGGATTTAAGCCAGTAGTTTCCGTATCTAACGTAATTCTTCTCATTTTTTAAGTATCTTTAATATATTTTTAACCTGATTACGAGAAAACCTATGACCATTTCCAGTATTTACAATAAAGTCCGCTCTTTTTCTTTTTTCTGCATCAGACATTTGTGCCTTCACAATATAATTAAGTTTCTGCAAATTCATATTTTTTCTTTTAAGCGCTCTTTGTCTTTGTATAAATAAGGGCGCCGAAGCCACTACCACTTCGTCGCATACTTTCTCACTTTTTGTTTCAAATAATAGAGGCACGTCATAACAAATTATTTTTTTTCCCTTTCTTATTTCTTCTTGCTTCCATTTTTTTCTTTCTTTTACAACTTGGGGGTGAATGATTTTTTCCAACTTTTCCTTTAAGTTATCATTTTTAAAAATTATATTACCAAGTTTTGATCTATTAACATGTTTGAAATTATTTTTTTTTTCTATTGCAGAAGGAAATTCTCTAGCAATAATATTAACTAACTTTCCATTATAACCCATAAGCTCATGCACGCAACTGTCGGCATCAAAAACAGGCACACCAAAAGAAATAAAAATTTTTGCTGTAGCGCTTTTTCCCATTGCAATAGATCCTGTTAAACCAATAATAATCATCATCCTCTACTTTTCAAATATTCAACGGCTTTTTTTCTCAACTCTTCATTCACTATAGCTTTTTTATTGTGCCACATTTCAAAAGCAGGTGCGGCTTGATTTATTAACATTCCTAAACCATCAACAGTTATTAAGCTTAGTTTTTTTGCTTGAGATAGCAATTCTGTATTTAAAGGTGAATAAACGATATCATATATAATAGAGTTTTCATTCATCCGTCTTAAATCTATTTCTAGTTGAGGCTGTCCTTTCATTCCTAAGCTTGAACAGTTTATTAATAAAAAACTGTTTTTTAATGCTTCTGATAGCTTAGAATGAAAAACGATATTAGAAGTAGGAAATATTTTTTTCATATCTTCAATTAATTTTAAAGCTCTTTCTTTGCTTCTGTTAAAAAGCTTAATATCCATTTTATTTTTTTTCAAAAGAGACCAAATAATTGCTCTGCTGGCACCTCCGGCCCCAATTACTGTAATATATCCTTCTTTATTTTTCCATGAAGGAACAGATAAATTTAAATGCTCCATAAATCCATAGGTATCTGTATTATATCCTAAAAGATTATTATCTTTTTCGACCTTTATTGTATTTACTGCACCTAAATCTAGAGCGTCTTGATCAATATGATTCAAATAATTTATAACTTCTGATTTATAAGGAATTGTTACATTTAAACCACAGATATTATTTTCTTCCAAGGTTTTCAAAAAATGGGAGATATCGTTTTTTTCTATCTCATATATCTTATATTCTGATTCTATATTATACATTTTCATCCAAAACCTATGTAAAATAGGAGATAAACTATGTTTAATTGGCTTTCCTATAATTCCTGTCGTCATATTAGATATCATTTTCTTTTTTTTCTCGGTAAACTCTTAAATATTCTAAGGCTGCTGCTGCAGTTTCTTCAATAGACTTTCTTGTTACATCTATGATCGGCCAATTATTTTTTAAAAATAATTTCTTTGCTAAAAGAACCTCTTCCTTAATTAGATCTTCTTCTATGTAATTTGTCGTTTTCTTTTCTCCTACCGCACTTAATCTTGATTTTCTAATTTGTATTAATCTTTCAGGACTAGTCGTTAAGCCAATAATTAAGGCTTTAGAAGAAAATAAGTTAGCCGGTAAATTTATTTTTGGAACCATCGGCACGTTAGCAGTTCGTATTCCTCTATTTGCTAAGTACATAGATGTAGGCGTTTTGGAAGTTCTAGAAACTCCCACTAAAACTATATCGGCACTTTCTAGGTCATGGGACAACTGTCCATCATCATGTGCTAATGTAAATTGCATTGCTCCTATTCTATCGAAATATCCGTGAGATAAACTATGTTGTCTTCCAGGTTCATCTATTGCTAGATCATAATGAAAATAATTATCTATTGCGCTTACTACAGGATCTAAAACAGGCACAATAGGGACACCCAGTTTTTCACAGCCTTTCTCTAGAGTTTTTCTTAGATTTTTATCTATAATAGTATAAATAACTAGTCCTTTATTTTCTTTTATTTCTTCTATTATATTCATTAGTTGCTTCTCTGATCTCACTAAAACCCAGCTATGTTCTATTGGATTAAAATTTTTAAAATGTGCAATTGCAGATCTAGAAACTGTACTAACTGTTTCTCCAGTTGAATCTGATATTATATGTATATGTATATTTTTATTATTATTTTTTATTTTATCGTCCTTAAACAATTCACCTATTAAATTATACAATTTTTATAAATTGTTAACAAAAAATCATTAATTATATTAATTACCTTAATAAGTCTTGGAATAACTATATTTATTGTAAGAATTATAAATTAAATATTTACTTTTTGTGGATAAAATTTTAATCCCCATTATACCTATGAACTACTACAATTATACTTTATATTAAAAAATAAATATATAGCTAGGAATAACTGTGGATAAACTAAAAAATACTTCAAATTTTATAAAAACTTTAAATGGTAACTCTACTAAAACTCCTATTTGGTTAATGCGTCAAGCAGGTAGATATTTACCAGAATATAGAGAAATTAGAAAACAAGCAGGATCATTTATAGATTTATGTATGAATCCTAAATTATCAGCAGAAGTTACTTTACAACCGCTTCAAAGATTTGAGCTAGATGCTGCAATTATTTTTTCTGATATTTTAACTATACCTATGGCCTGTAATAGGGATTTAAAATTTGTAGAAAATGAGGGCCCTCGTTTAAAACCTATAGAAAATGAAAAGGAAATTTTTGAACTACAATTAACTAACTTTAAGTATTTAGAACCTGTATATGAATGTTTGGGTATAGTAAAAAGTAAATTACAAGATGATAAAGCCCTTATAGGATTTGCAGGAGCACCATTTACTATAGCAGCATATATGATAGAAGGAAAAGGAAGTAAAGATTTCGCAAATTGTGTCTCGTTTTTTAATAAATTTGAAAATGCATTTGTAGAGTTATTAAAAAAATTAGAAATATTTATTTCTAATCATCTAATAAAACAAATAGAAGCAGGAGCAGAAGTTATACAAATTTTTGAATCGCATGCCGAAATAGCATTAAAAGAAAACAAATTTCATAGCTATTGTATAAAACCTAATGAAAATATTGTTAATACTATAAAAGATAAATATCCAAATATACCTATAATAGGATTCCCAAGAAATGCGGGCAAGAAATACTTAGACTATGTTAGCAATGTTAATATTGATTGTCTGTCTATCGATCAGAATGTAAATATTAAAGAATTAATAAGTAATCTAAAGAAAAGAAAAATTCGTAACATGTGTCTGCAAGGTAATTTAAGCCCAGAAATTTTATTAGAAGGAGGAGAAAATATGGAAAAAAATATAGATCATATTTTAGACACTTTTTCTTCTATAAATCATATTTTTAATCTTGGTCATGGAGTTATTAAAGAGACACCTGTAAGTAATATAGAGTTATTAATTAAAAAAGTAAAAGAATGGAACAGATGAAAAAAAAAATAGGAGTAGTTCTTTTTAATTTAGGCGGTCCTGATAAATTATCTGCGGTTAAGCCTTTTTTATTTAATCTATTTAATGATCCTGCAATAATAGGAGCGCCAGCCTTAATAAGATACTTTTTAGCAAAACTAATTTCAAAAAAAAGAGAAAATACTGCTAAAGAAATCTATTCATTTATGGGAGGAAAATCTCCGATTTTAGAAGAAACTATAGAACAAAAAAATCATTTAGAAAAAATGTTAAAAAAAGAAAAAAATGAATATAAAGTTTTTATATCTATGAGGTACTGGAAACCTTTTGTTAATGAAACATTTAAAAATGTATTAGATTGGGGGCCTAATGAAGTTATTTTATTGCCTCTATATCCTCAATTTTCAACAACTACGTCAGGGTCTTCCTTAATTTCTTGGAGAAAAGAAATAAATATCAATAAATATTCAGTACCGACAAAAACAATATGTTGTTATCCGGAAAATAAAAAATTTATTAAAGCTCACGTTAATGAAATAAAAAAAATAATTATAGAGGCAAAAAAGAAGAATACACACAAACAAAATATAAGAATTCTATTTAGTGCCCATGGCTTGCCAGAAAAGATTATTAATAAAGGGGACCCATATCAAAATCAAATAGAAAAAACGGTATATAAAGTTGTTAATAATTTAGATAAAAACGAATTTTCACATACTATTTGTTATCAAAGTAAAGTAGGCCCTTTAAAATGGATAGGCCCTTCCACGGAAGATGAAATTATAAAAGCGTCAAAAAATAAAGAAGTAATTATCTTAGTCCCGATTGCTTTTGTCAGTGAACATTCAGAAACTTTGGTAGAGCTGGATATAGAATATAAAGAAGTGGCCAAAAAATATGGATGTGATTTGTACTTAAGAACTCCTGCTTTAGGAAATAATAAATATTTTATTGAAAGCTTATACGAAATGATAACGGCAGAAACCGAAAATAAAATAATAAATAATAAAGTATGTAGTGATAAATATAAAAAATGCTTTTACAATACGCTATGTGATAAATAATAATGACTTTTTATTTATATATAAAAGCCTTTCATATCATCTCTGTTATTTCCTGGATGGCAGGCATGCTATACTTACCTAGACTGTTTGTTTATCATTCTAATAAAGATAATTCTAAAACAATGAATTTAACATTTGAATTAATGGAGAAGAGGTTATTTAAATATATTATGAATCCGGCAATGTTTGCCACATGGGCATCTGGTTTGATTTTAATTTTTTCTTCTATTTCTAACTATGGTTTAGATACTTACTGGCTTTTAATAAAAATGATTTTGGTTCTTATAATGTCTGCTTTGCACGGATATTTTGGGTTTTTAAGAAAATCTTTAATTAAAGATAATTCTGCATATAGTCAAAAATACTTTAAATATATAAACGAAGCGCCTACAATTTTACTCATTTTAATAGTTATATTAGTTGTTGTTAAACCTTATAGTTAAATTATATTTTGACATTTAAGCTTAAATAATAATAATATTAAGCACGAGAGGTAACTATAATCATATCTCGCTGATATTCTATTTACAATTCACTTAAATTAATAATCAAAACATATAGGACTAATGATGCACTTAAAAGAACTTAAACAAATGTCACCTGCAGACCTCATCCTTTTTGCCGAAGAAAAAGGAGTTGAGAATGCTTCAAATAGAAGAAAACAGGATTTAATGTTTTCGATTTTGAAGAATCTAGCAGACAATGGAGAGACAATTAATGGTGATGGAGTAATAGAAATTCTTCCGGATGGTTTTGGTTTTTTAAGGGCGCCTGAAAGTAATTATTTACCTGGGCCTGACGATATTTATGTTTCTCCCTCACAAGTAAGGAAGTTTGGGCTAAGAACAGGAGATACAATTGAAGGACAAATCAGGCAGCCTAAGGACGGAGAAAGATATTTTGCTTTATTAAAAATAGACAATATCAATTTTGATTCGCCAGATAAAGTGAGGCATAAAGTTCGTTTTGAAAATCTAACACCATTATATCCTGAAGAGAGAATTAAATTAGAAATTGATTCTGAAAAGCCAGATAAGAATCGCGATAATTCTTGTAGAGTAATTGAGTTAGTAAGTCCTTTAGGTAAAGGGCAAAGAGGATTAATTGTAGCACCTCCAAGAACAGGTAAAACTGTATTGCTACAAAATATTGCTCATTCAATAGAAAAAAATCATCCTGAAATATATCTTTTAGTTCTCTTAATAGACGAAAGACCCGAGGAAGTTACGGATATGCAACGTTCAGTGAAAGGAGAAGTTATCTCATCAACTTTTGATGAGCCTGCCATGAGACATGTTCAAGTAGCCGAAATGGTAATTTCAAAAGCCAAGAGGTTAGTAGAGCATGGAAGAGATGTTGTTATACTATTAGATTCTATAACCAGATTGGGTAGAGCATATAACACTGTAGTGCCTTCTTCTGGTAAAGTATTAACGGGAGGAGTAGATGCTAATGCTCTTCAAAAACCAAAAAGGTTTTTTGGTGCGGCGAGAAATATAGAAGGTGGAGGTTCGCTTACTATAATAGCCTCAGCCTTAATTGAAACTGGCTCAAGAATGGACGAAGTTATTTTTGAAGAATTCAAAGGCACAGGAAATTCAGAAATTGTGCTTGATAGAAAACTTGCAGATAAGCGAACTTTCCCTGCTATAGATATTGCAAAATCAGGCACTAGAAAAGAAGAGCTTTTAGTTGAGAAAGGTGATTTATCAAAAATGTGGATGTTAAGAAGAATTCTCAGCCCTATGGGCATGAGTGATGCCATGGAGTTTTTAGTAGATAAGCTTAAAGGCACTAAAACTAATTCAGAGTTTTTCGATAGCATGAACCAGTAACTATAATGAGTTAAGAAAGTCCAATATTTTCTTTCTATTTTGTGCATTTAAAGCTTTATAATTATTTTTTGATTTTTGTGCTTCCCCTCCATGCCATAAAATAGCTTCTTCGATAGATTTTGCTCTACCATCGTGTAAAAAATGAGTGTGTTTGTTAACAACTTTTACAAGCCCTATGCCCCAAAGCGGAGGTGTTTTCCATTCATAACTTTTTGCATCTCCTTCATTTACGCCATCATCTAAACCTTCTCCCATATCGTGTAGTAAAAAGTCGCTATAAGGTGTAATAATTCTATTGCTTAACTCTGGGTGGTTAGGGTGAACACCTGTTTTATAAGAAGCAATATGACAATTTTCACAACCTATTTTTTTAAATAAACTTTTCCCTTCACGAATACTTGTTTTTTCTATATTTCTCTGTCTAGGAGGGGCCAAATTTTGCATATATACAAGAAGCCTTTCTATTTGCGCATCAGAAATTTCGGGTTGACCGCCATGAATTTGTTCTATGCACTCTTTCTGTATTTTCATACAGTTGACCTCTGGAAATATATTTGATGTTAGGCCCATATCTTGAGAGGCTGCACCCGTAATATGATGAATTAAAGTTGCTCTTGTTGCCTTCCAACCAAATTTTCCTATCATTGTTTTTTTGCTAGGAATATCTTTAATCTTGTGCGCTCGGCCAGATATTCCGTCATTATCTAAATCTTTCGGGTCTGCATTTTTAAGTATGTCTGTTTCTGAGATTGCTTCTATTAAGCCTAAGCCAAATACAAAGGGAGCAACTCTTCCTGAGTATTTTGTCTCATTGTGAAGCTTACCAAAAGACAAAGAATGGAATGTAATATTTGGTTTAGACAGTTTTTTAATCTTGCCATCATCGAGTTTAATATTAATTAAAGAATATTCTATTTTGGCTTTCCCCTCATATGGAACGCCTAATATAGATTTATCATTAAGCTGATAGCCATAATTAGGGTCTGGATATATTTCATTATTCTTTAGAAGCGACAGTTTAATTACCATTGACCTAAACTTCCCATCATCTTTTGGTGGCCTTCCTCTTCCGTCTTTAACATGGCAGCCTGAACAACTTACCCGATTAAATACAGGCCCTAATCCATCTAAGCTTTTTACTGAGCTGGGGGCTGGTGTCCATGTGCGACGAAAAAGATGCCTTCCTCCGGTAAAGGAACGCATTTTGGATAGAGATAATGCAGGTATAGGAGCAGCAAAGGATTCTCGAGTTTCTCTATTTACAGAAATTTCTTTATCCATATTTTCTAATAGCTCTTCACCACTAACTTTATTAGTAGCGCAAAACAAAAACACAGATAGAAATATTATTATACTTTTATAAAAAGTATTTATTCGGCTATAATTACGTTCCAATTTAGATCTTTACCTGCTTTCTTAAAGTTTTCTGCAAGAATTAATAAGTTGCTAACAGTTTTTTCAGCAGCTTGTCTGCCAGGCCCATTTTTAGGCTCAGAAAGCATTTTGTCAAAGGGAACCGTAATATTATTTATAGAATTGTCGGTATTATCAAAAGTTTTCATAATACTATTATGTAATTTTATGTTTTTTTCCATAACAAAGTCTGAAACTGAAGGACTAAAAGTTTTACCATTGAGGCCTATTCCTAAATAAACATTTTTAACTCCATTAAAGTTTGCCTTAACATCATTATGTGTTTGATCGCTAAAGCAGGAGTGTTCATCTTCAGGGTCTCCTGAGTCTAAAGCTGTTGCTATCCTCTCCGAAGACAGCTCAAAACCTGCTAATGTGGCAATACCTGTTAAAATAGCGCCTCCAGGGTCTTTCTTAGCTAAAAACGCTTTTTTTCCTTCTCCGTTTTCCTCCCATTCCCTTGCAAGCCAATTCAAGTGCTCAAGTAATAAGCCACTAGTAGACAAAAGAAAATCTCTTCTTCTATCATTTACACCATTATCAGAAATATAGTCGGTATATTCTCTAGTGCCGGCAGCTTCGAGAGAAAAATCTTGCCCCCAAAGCAAAAACTCTACGGCATGCCAGCCAGTTGAAACGTCTGCGTCATCTTCTGACATGTTTGCTGCAATAATAGTTTCTTTATTTATTTCTACTGATTTGTCGTTGATAATGCCGGCACTGGGATTGCCTTTAACGTAATCTATGTAAGCCTCATTTAGTGGCCAAGCGTTAATTAAACCTTCAGGACCTTCTTCTCCATATTTATTTACCCCATCTATTGGCCCCCCATAAAAACGGAATGCCTCTGTAATGCCATACACTATTCTTGCTTCAATCCATCTTTTTTTAGCATCATTTAAATTGTAGGCATTTGGGTTTTCTATAAATTTTATTATTGATTCATTTAGTATTTCTGTTTTTAAAGCAACTTCATTATAGTAGTGACTTACAAGGTTTGCATAACTATTAGCAAGACTACTGAAGCTATTATTTGCTGCATGCCCAGATTTTCCTATTAATAAAAATATTAACAATATTTGAACTAAAACAGTAAATCTAATTTTATACATTTCATTTTTCCTTTAACTAAATAAACAACAAGTACTAATTATATATGCGACTAATTCTCAGTGTCAATATTAAACTTAGCCCAAAAAATAAGAGAATGCCATAAATTATATTTGTTGTAATATTACAGCATAACTGTCAAAAAGGCCGGATTAATTGGAATTAATATTGACACTGAGAATCATTCTCATTATATAAAATAGTGCAACTAATACTGATTCTCATTATCAATTAAGTTTTAAATTGGTATTTTGAGGATTGCGAGAATTAAGTAGGTTTTTAAACAATTACAAGGAGATTAGATATGAGTAAATTTTTCAAAATGTTTATATTTTTAATTGCTTCTTTATTTGCTTTCAATGTTGTAGCAGATGAAATGAGCGATTTAAAAGATGCAATGAAAGATTTACAAGATAGAATAGACGACTTAGAAGATAGTGCAGAAGCTAGTGGAGCTGCAGGTTGGTGGACTAAAACTGCTGTTGGAGGTTATGGTGAATTACACTATAATAACAAAAGTGGGGCCGGAACAATTGATTTTCATAGATACGTTTTATTTATAAATCATCGATTTAATGATTCTGTAGCTATGAACTCAGAATTTGAATTAGAGCATAGTATTGCAGGCGAAGGCAAAGTAGGTGAGGTTGAGCTAGAGCAGGCTTACCTTGACCACAATTGGGGCGAATATGGTATGCCTAACACAAACATGAAATATGGTTTGTTTCTAATACCTTGCGGTATTACAAATGAAATACATGAGCCTCCTACCTTTTATGGCGTGGAGAGAAATGTGGTTGAAAAAGAAATCTGTTCCAACACACGTTGGGAAGGAGGCTTTCAAGCAACTCATATAATTCCAGACATGGATTTAACTATCATAGCGGGTGTTCACTCGAGTTTAACATCTACTCAAGGTGATATACGTGCAGGTAGAGATAAGGTTGGTTCAGCTACTATGAATAAAGAAGCATATTCTGGTGCGATCAGATATACAGGAGCTTATCCAGGCTTAGAGCTTGGCTTCTCTTGGGACTATGAGCCAGATATGAATGAGGGACAATCGGGACCGCAAGTTACTGGTAAAATGTATGCTGTACATGCAAACTATATGCCTTCAAGAGGCTTTGGTACTAGAGCCTTTTATGGTCAATGGAATTTAGATTGTCCACCCGTACTTACAGACGCTAATCAGTGTGCTGAGAATGGACGTAACCATCAATGGGGCTGGTATGCTGAAGGAAGTTACCGTTTTGATGTAGGAAGCGACGGTGACCAAAGCTTAGGTTTTATGGTTAGAAGGCAAGAATGGGATGATAAAGCCGGTACAAAAAATGCTACTACAACTAAAAACAATATTACTATGACTACTTTTGGTGTTAACTGGTGGCTAACAGATCAAGCCGTACTTAAAGCTGACTGGGAAAGAAAGAAATCTTTCGGTTCTACAGCAGTTCAAGGCTTTAATATGGGTATGGGGTATAATTTTTAATATAGATTTTACTGAAAAATTTATATAATTTAACTTCTTAAGAACAAAAGAGGATAGAATGGTGACTAATATGCAATTTAAAATAGCTCCTGTTCTATCCTTTTTTCTATTTTTTATTTTTGGTGCTTTATTTTTAAATAGCGCTAAAGCACAAGAAGTTTTTTTAAGCAAAGAAGGTTTTCTTAAAGCGGCCTTTCAAGAAGATGTTCCAAGAAGAAAAAGTTTGAGGTTTAAGGGAGAAGTCAAAGAAACTGCTCAAAAAATAATGGGCAGTAATTACAAAAAAATAAGAATGAAGTATTGGCGCCAAGACCAGAAAACAGCTTGGATTTTAGAGCGAATAGGTAAGGTTGAGCTTATAACAGCAGGCTTTATAGTTGAAAATTGTCGCATTTCTAGCATACATGTTCTAATATACCGTGAGACGCATGGATGGGAAGTTAAATACCCAAGTTTCCGAGACCAATTTGTAGGGATTAATATGGTAGAAGGCTTTAAATTAGATAAAAGAATAGATGGAATAGCTGGTGCAACTTTATCTGTAAATAGTATGGAAAAAATGGCAAGGCTTGCTCTTGCTATGAACAGCTTAGTTCCTGAAATAAACTGTAAATAACGTATATAAATGCTTAAAAAGCTACATAAAATTATAGGGTTAAGTGTTTGTCTTATTGTTATACATTTATCTATAACGGGTATTATTTTGATGTACCCTAAAACTTTTAAGCTACAGGAGACATATTTTACTAACAGCTTTGTTTTTAATTTATATGATATGTATAAGCATATAGACGTTAGATTTTTAAAAGATACAGAAGAAAATATAGGTGTTATTGAAGGCAAGGTTATTGCTGCGGATATGGTTATAGAAACAGGTCTTAATAATATTATAGGAGTACTTAGAGCCGACAATTTTATATTTGTGTTTAATAATACAAGTATAATTCTAATAAACGAAAATGATTATCAATTAGAAATTATTAAACAAGAAAATATTCCATTTAATGCCATTTCTATTGGTTTCTCAGAGAATAACATTTTATTAAAAAGCGAAGAAGAAAAATTTTATTCTTTAAACCACAGCCTTGAATTTTCTTTAGTAGAAAAAAATAATTTATCGTTTATTAAAAAAACTTTAGCTTACGCGGATGAAGAAACAGCAAGTTATTATTTAAATCAAGTGCAAGGGCCAGGAATACAGGCTTTGAGACTATTTGCAGATCTTCATAATGGAAGATTTTTTGGACCATTAGTGATGTTTATATTTGCGATAACAAGTATTTTAGTAGTTTTTCTATCTATAAGCGGCTCATATATGGCTTTAAAGCCTACAATAAATAGATATTATTACAATGCAAAAAAGAAAAAACGGTCTTAAAATAGCTATGGAATTAAAAGAATGCAACCTGAAGTTTTTCGTGCTTCTAAATCTTTATGGGCCTGAACAGCATCTTTAAGGCTATATTTTGCTCCAATCTTAATAGAAACCTTTCCACTTCTGACTATATTAAAAACTTGATTTGCGCTTTCTATTAATTTTTCTCTAGTATCATTATAATTAAATAAAGTTGGGCGAGTTACAAATAGGCTACCTTTTGCTGCAAGAAGACCAGGCTCTATAGGAGGCGCATTTCCTGAAGAGTTTCCAAAGATAACTAAAAGACCTAGAGGCGATAAACAGTCAAGGCTTAGAAGAGCTGTATCTTTTCCTACACTATCGTATACAACAGGCACACCGGAACCATTTGTTATCTCTTTAACTTTATCAACAAAATTTTCTTCTTTATATAGAATAGTATGATCACATCCATTGGCTTTAGCCAATTCTGCTTTCTCTTCAGAACCCACAGTTCCTATAACCGTTGCTCCTAGTGCATTTAGCCATTGGCTCGCTATGAGTCCAACGCCTCCTGCTGCAGCATGGAATAATACAGTTTGACCGGAAGAAACTTTAAAAGTCCTTCTTATCAAGTATTCAGCCGTCATTCCTTTAAGCATAATAGCAGCAGCCGTCTCATCCGTAATGTCATCGGGGATCTTTACTAAGTTATTTGTAGGAAAAACCCTAACTTCGGAGTAACTTCCTAAGGGGCTAGCAGCATAAGCAACTCTATCTCCGACTTTAAATTCAGTTACATCTTTCCCTAATTCTTCTATAACCCCCGCTGCTTCCATGCCAATAGAGGTAGGAAGAGGCGCTGGGTATAACCCTGACCTAAAATATGTATCTATAAAGTTTAGGCCAATTACATTTTGTCTTATAATAACCTCATTTTCTTTTGGCTTAGGCACATCTAATGATTCGAAGACCATTTCTTCTGGGCCACCTATTTTATGAACTCTAATTGCATTTGTTTTCATTTTTTTCTCCAGATTTAAGCCAATGATTTTTTTAAAAGAGCTAATGTTCGAGTGTCACTAATTTCAGCAGCAGCTTTATCGTAGTTTTGTCCACCAGTTCTAGCAAAACCATGGTCACAACCGCCATAATTGTGAATAGAAACTAAATCATTTCCAATGAAGCTTTCTTCTAATTCTTTTCTTGTTGCTTCAGGTACAAAACCATCATTTTCTGCAAAATGCAACATCATGGGCTTTCTAATCATATTTTTATGCGTCAAATTTTTTTCTATCCCTACTCCATAATAGCCAATCGCAGCATCTATATCTAGCTGACAGCCAGATAAAAACGCTAAGAGCCCCCCTAAGCAATAACCGACAACTGCTGTTTTCCCAGAAGTGTTCTCATTTTCTCTTAGCCAACGCAAAGATGCAGCAATATCATCTACGCCTTTCTCAACATCAAATTTTTGGTATAGCTCAAAAGCTTTATTTGTTGCTACTTCCGATTGATCGGGAAGCTCAGTCAGAGAGGATCCTTGTCTCCAAAATAAGTCTGGAACAACTACAGCAAAGCCATGGGCAGCATAACGGTTTGCCATTTCTTTTAGAAAAGGGCTTATTCCGAATATTTCTTGTATAATAACGATACCTGGAGGCCTTGGGAGATCTGAAAGGTAAGGGCGAGATGTAAAATAAGCCTTAAATTCTCCTGTTTCATCTGAAGATTTAATATCTATATATCCTGATGGCATATCTTTACTCCTAAATTTAAATTATATGATATAATATATAGATAATAATTAAACAAGTATATATGTTTCACGTGAAACAACTTTTTATTGAGGGCGCTATGAATAATTCTCAAACAATATACGCTTTATCTAGCGGTGCTTTGCCATCAGCTATAGCAGTAGTTAGGATAAGTGGTCCGCTAGCAAGCGAGGCGATGCGTCTTTTAGGAGTTAATAATTTAGAGCCTAGAAAGTTAGTGTTGAAAAAACTAAAACCGGCAGGAAAAAATATTATAGATATAGGGCTAGCTTGCTTTTTTCCTAATAACGAAAGTATAACAGGCGAGGACCTTGTAGAGCTTCATCTTCATGGCTCAGTAGCTGTAATTGATGAGCTATTCCTATTTTTTTCTAATATTAAAGGGTTCCGAGCAGCAGAGCCAGGAGAGTTTACAAAAAGAGCTTTGATTAATGGCAAAATGGACTTAACAGAAGTAGAGGGCCTAGCAGATTTAATATCTTCTGAGACAAAACAGCAAAAAAGGCAGTCCATAAAGCTTTTAAAAGGAGACTTATCAAAAAAATATATTGGCTGGAGGCAAAAATTAATAGAAGTTAGAGCTGAAATAGAGGCTTTACTAGACTTTTCGGATGAAGGAGACGTGTCTCAAAAAGAAGATAGTTTTAATTTTATAAAAAACATATCTGACTTGATAAATAATATAAAAAAAGACCTTTTAGTAGGAATGGCAGGAGAAAGGCTTAGAAAGGGAATAAAAATAGCCCTTATAGGCCGCCCTAACGCTGGAAAGTCAAGCCTTATAAATATCCTTCTTAATGAAGACAGGGCAATAGTCTCTTCAATAGCAGGAACTACTAGGGATATTATTGAGGCCCGACTAGATCTAAATGGCGTACCTGTAACCGTGTACGATACAGCCGGCATGAGAGACGCAAAAAATAAAATAGAGAGAGAGGGTGTATACAGGTCCGTAAACATAGCTAAAAATGCCGATATAATATTGAATATAAGCACGTTCGATACTCACAGAACACAACCAATAGACACATCGGATTATTTAGCTTCTAAAATAATAAATGTTTATAATAAGGTAGATCTTTTAAAAAATAAAGATCATCACAAAGACGAAGGTTTTATAATATCATGTAAAACTAAGCAGGGAATAGACCTTCTTATAGAAGGCTTATCTAAAGAGGTAAACAATTTGACTTCTATCTCTGATATGGCTGTTGCCCCCAATAGAATAAGGCATATGAATCATCTAAGAGAAACGAAAGAAAGTTTAGAGGAGGCCTTGAAAGAGGCGAAGAGAGGAAAATTAGAGATCTCGGCAGATTTTACAAGAGCGGCCTCTATTTCCTTGGGAAGAATAGTGGGTCTTGTGGACATAGAAGATGTGTTAGATGAAATTTTTTTAGGTTTTTGTATTGGAAAATAAAGGTTTCACGTGAAACATTTTTAAAAATATAGTAAGTAAATATTATGTTAAAAGAAAAAAAAATAATTTATGATGTTATTGTTATCGGGGGCGGACATGCTGGGTGTGAGGCCGCCGCCGCTTCAGCTCGCATGGGGGTTAAAACGCTTTTAGTAACTCAAGATAAAAATAAAATAGGCGAAATGTCCTGCAATCCAGCAATAGGAGGAATAGGAAAGGGCCATTTGGTTAAAGAAATAGACGCGCTAGACGGGCTGATGGGCTTAGTTGCTGATGAGTCGGGAATTCAGTTCCGCTTGTTAAACAAAAGTAGAGGGGCTGCAGTAAGGGGGCCTAGGTGCCAGGCTGATAGAAAAATTTATCGCAGCGCTATGCAAAGATTAATTGAAAAGCAAAAAGGCCTAAAGGTTCTTTCTGGTACGGTAGAAAGGTTTTTGAGGGGTGTTAGAGGAGAAATAGAAGGCGTATCGTTAGAAGAAGGAGGCAACATATTTGGACATTCTGTCATATTAACGACAGGAACTTTTTTAAATGGGGTTATTCATATGGGCGATAAAACCATAGCAGCAGGAAGAGTGGGAGAGCCTCCTTCAGTTAGTTTGGCTAATGATTTGCGCTCTTTTGACCTGTCTATGGGCAGACTAAAAACCGGCACGCCTCCGAGATTAGATAGAAGCACTATAAATTGGGACGCCTTAGAGAAGCAGATAGGTGATGAAAGCCCAGAAATGTTTTCAGAATATAATGATGTGCCTATAAGCAAACAAGTAGAATGCCGTATAACTTATACTAATAAAAAAATTCATAAATTAATAAAAAAGAACATTAATAAATCAGCAATGTATTCAGGCCAGTTAGACGCTAAAGGACCTAGATATTGCCCTTCTATAGAAGATAAAGTTATGAGGTTTTCTGATAGAGATAGGCATCAAATATTCTTAGAGCCAGAGGGTTTGGATGATAATACAGTATATCCAAATGGCATATCCACATCTTTGCCTGAAAATGTCCAAGAGGATATTATTAGATTAATGCCAGGTTTAGAAAAAGCTAAAATACTAAGGCCTGGCTATGCTATTGCTTATGATTTTGTTGACCCGAGAGAGTGCTTGTCTTCGCTAGAATTAAAAAAAGTTCCTGGCTTGTTTTTGGCGGGGCAAATTAATGGGACTACGGGCTATGAGGAGGCCGCTGGTCAAGGAATAATTGCAGGAATAAATGCGGCATTAAAGGTTTTAAAAAAACCTCCTTTTATATTGGACAGAGCAGATGCGTATTTAGGGGTTATGATTGATGATTTAATTACCAGAGGCGCCCCAGAACCTTATAGAATGTTTACTTCAAGGGCAGAATATAGGCTAAAATTAAGAATAGATAATGCCGACCAAAGGCTGACAGAACTTGGTTTTAAAATAGGTGTCGTTCATAAAAAAAGATGGGCTTTGTACGTTAAGAAAAAGAATAAGATAAAGAAAGCATATAAAAAACTGAAGGAATTGAGCATAACTCCAGACGAAGGAATAAAAAAAGGATTAAATATTAGAAAAGATGGAGTAAGAAGAACTGCGGCTGAACTTTTGTCCTTTCCAGACATAACTTTTAAAGAAATATGTAATATTTGGCCAAATTTGCAGAAAGTAGAGCCGAAAATAGCCTTACAGCTTGAGATAGAATGCCAATATGCCATATATATTGAGCGCCAAAAAAATGATATTAACGTTTATAGAAAAGACAGTAAGTTAAAAATACCCAGAAATATAGATTATTCTCGTGTGGGGTCGCTTTCTAATGAGGCTAAAGAAGTTTTAAATAATGCTATGCCTGAAACAATAGCCCAAGCTTCTAGTTTACCAGGTATTACCCCTGCAGCAATAGGCGCTATCATCATATATATGCGCCGCCAATTGGCGGCTTAAATGGAGGCTAGTTGCTCTCTTTTTTCTAAAGAGGTTTCGTCTAAGCTTCAGGTGTACTATGATTTAATTAAATTATGGCAAAATAAATATAATTTAATCGGCGCTTCCACGTTAAAAAATACATGGGAAAGACATTTTAATGATAGTGCGCAGTTATATGCGTTATTGCCAAACGAAAAAAAAGGCAGCTTTGTATATGATATTGGTTCTGGGGCGGGCTTTCCAGGAATGGTTTTAGCAATAATGGGGAGAGAAGATCTAGTTTTATGCGAGTCTAATAAAAAAAAATGTGACTTTTTAGAGGAGGTAAAGAAGAGTACCGGGGCTAATGTTATCATTGATAACATTAGAGCAGAGAGTTTGCCTTCTAAATCCGCTATTGCTGTTACGGCCAGAGCAGTTTCCTCTTTATCTAGTTTGTTGAAAATTTCATTACCGCTATTATCAAAAAATGGAATATGTATCTTTCCTAAAGGTATAAATTGGGAAAAAGAGTTGCTGTTTGCTCAAAAACGTTTTCATATAGAGTATAAACTAGTTAAGAGTATAACATCAGAAAAAAGTAATATAATTATTATTAATAAGGGCAAAGAAAAAAATGCCTAAAAAAAATACACAAAGCAAAATAATTGCGGTGACTAACCAAAAAGGTGGCGTAGGAAAAACAACTACAGCTATTAATATAGCCACTTCAATGGCGGCAATTAAAAAGTCCGTTTTACTCATAGATTTAGACCCTCAAGGAAATGCTTCTACAGGACTAGGAATATCAGATAAGGAAAGAGAAATAAGCGCTTATGAAATGTTAGGAGAAAAAAAAGCAATTGAAGGCTCTATTAAAAGGACCTTGATACCGGGTCTAGATATTATTCCTGCTACAGTTGATCTTAGTGCAGTGGAAGTAGAATTAGTAGAGGCAAAGGATAGAATGAAAAGACTTGCTCGATATAATAGTTTTTTAAAAGAAAAATATGATTTTATTTTTATAGACTGCCCTCCATCATTAGGCCTATTAACTATTAATGCTTTAACAGCAGCTGACTCCTTATTAATACCATTACAGTGTGAATTTTTTGCTTTAGAAGGTTTATCTCATCTTAAGAAAACAATTTCTAGAATAAAACAGAATTTAAATACTGCTATATATATAGAAGGAATTTTATTAACTATGTATGATAAAAGAAATAAAATTAGTGCTGAAGTTAAAGCAGAAGTTAAAAAATATTTTGGTGAAGATGTTTTAAAAACCATAATACCTAGGAACGTAAGGCTGTCTGAAGCGCCTTCACATGGTTTACCTGCAATATTATACGATATTAACTCCACAGGCAGCCAAGCATACATTGCTCTCGCTAAAGAAATGATAAAAAGACTCAAATAATAGGAGATGAAAAATGCCTAAAAAAAGCAAAAGAGGATTAGGAAGAGGATTAGATGCCTTATTTGAAGAAAACAATGAACAAAAAGAGAGTAATAATAAGAAAGGCAATGATTTTGATAATTTACCTATCGAGTTTATAAAACCAAATTCACTTCAACCCAGAAAATATTTTGATAAAGACCTCCTAACGCAATTAGCCGATTCAATAAGAGATAAAGGTATTTTACAGCCAATTGTTGTAAGAAAAATAAAAGGAAAAGATAAGTTATGGCAAATAATAGCTGGAGAAAGGCGTTGGCGAGCAGCCCAAATAGCGGGTTTAGATAAAATACCTGTCCATATTAAGAATATAAAAGATGAAGAAGTAGACATCGTTGCATTAATTGAAAATATCCAGCGAGAAAATTTATCACCTATTGACGAAGCAAAAGGCTATAAAAGAGTTATGGAGCAGTTTTCTATAACTCAGGAGGAATTGGCAAAAACAATGCATAGGAGCAGAGCTTATATAGCTAATTTTATAAGACTATTAAGCTTACCTATTGATGTTCAAAAATTACTAGAAAGTAAAAAAATTACTATTGGGCAAGTCAGGCCAATTATAGGCCATAAAAATTGTTTAGAGCTGGCAAAAATAATTATAAATAAAAGCTTAAATGCAAGGCAAGTAGAACAATTACTTAAAGACGAAAAAATGAATAAGCATAAGAATAAAATTGAGCCAGATATTAATATTTTATATTTAGAAAAAGAATTAGAAGCAAGTTTAGGCTTAAAGACAAAAATAATTGACAAGAAGGGTCAAGGAAAAATCTCTTTTATTTATAAAAATTTGGAACAATTAGATGAGCTTATTAAAAAAATTAAGGGTTATTGATACTCTTTAGCTATTAAGCTTATATTTAAAAGAGTATGTTTTGTAATAATTTCAGGGTTACTTTTTTTGCTCTTACAATTTATTTCGGCATTTTCTAATAATTTTAAGGCTTCTTTTATCATTGAAATAGACCATTCTTGTATTTGCAATTTAATATTTTCTTTTCTTTTAAAATAGATTGGAGGTTTAAAATTATCTATAACAAGGTTGATATTATTTTTTAATAAGACATTTTCTTTAATATTATACAAATTTTGAAGCTGTCTAATAAATGTCCGAAGGATTTGAATTGTGGGAATACCTTCATTTTGTAATCTTACGAGAACTTTGTATGCTTGTTTTATATTGCCTATTAGAGTCAAGTCATAAAGCTTATCAATATTTATTGAAGTTTGATCTCCCAAGAATGAAGAGATATCTTCCAGAGAAAGTTCGTTAGTATTACCTGAATATAGTATTGCTTTCTCAATTTCAGATTTGGTTATTAATCTATCTGCACCTAAATAGCTCGCTAGTAATTTTTTTCCATTTATATCTATTTTAATATTTTCTATATTAAGCATGTTATCAATTATATTTATTATATTTTTAGAGTCATCACTATAGCAGGGTAAAATTACGGCTTCCTTATGCTTTTCGAAAGCAAGCCTCAGCGAAGACCTTGGGGAAAGGCTCTCACTAATTAATATTAATAAACAATCTTCAGAATTAAAAAAAATACTATTTTCAATTATAGGGGTCAGTTTGTCATTTGCATCACGAACTCTAATAACTTTTTTATCTGCAAGAAGCGAAATAGAATTTAATTCGGTAACAAGAACTTCTGGATCTGAAATAATTGACTTAACATCTAAATCTATAATATTTTTTGAATCATTTAAATATTTTTTAATGATTAAAGAAGCTCTCTCATTTTTTAATCCATAGTCTTCACCATACATCAAAATAGCTGGAGCGTTCATATTAAAGTTTGAACAAAAATTATCTATTTCATAATTTTTAATTTTCATTTTTTCGCATAAATAAGTAAATATTATCTAATACAAGCCGTGCTGAATTTATAGGTATATGGTAACCTAGAGATTCTTTTGAGGCTTTCGTGCCTATTATTGCATCTTCGTGAACATTATAAGCTCCCTTAGACACAATTTCATCCGAATAAATAATAATATTATTAGATATGTCTAATATATTAAATTTAATTAGAAAACTTTCTTCAAATCTTCTAGTCATATTAGATTCAGATTTAATAAGCTCTTTAAGGCTTCTTTCTATGTTCCAATCTAATAAATATTTGTAATTAACTTCTTTTTTATCACAAAGAATATATTGTAATTCATTTTTAAAATTTATTTCATAAAGCTGTGACCCTGGCTTTATTTCTTTAACTTTTATGGAGCAAAGTTCTGATATGATATTTTTATTTTTATAGACTGGCTCAAAGTGGCAAGCATTTAATGAGATTAATACCAAAAGCAGCGTAACCTTATATAGTATTTCTAAATATCTAGTTTTATATAACAATGTTAATTACTCTACCTGGGATAACAATTATTTTCTTAGTTTCTTTATTAAGCATAGCTTTTTTAATATTTGATAGTGAAAGAGCTTTATTTTTTTGTAACTCTTTATTTTTAACTTCTTCTTGATCGATTTGTATTGTATTTTTTAGTTTTCCATTTATTTGAACTGCCATTACTATTTTTTGTTCTTTTAAAAGTTTTGTATCTATTTTAGGCCACTTTTGTTCTAGAATAGAGCTATTGGGGTTAATTAATTCCCATAATTCTTCAGCAATATGAGGGGTAATTGGAGAAAGCATAATTAAATATGCTTGCCAGCCCTCTAATAAAATTTGCTCCAGTATAATATTTGAATCTTTATTAATTGTATTAAGCAATAGGTTGGATAGCTTTCTTATGCTTGCGACAGCACTATTGTATCTAAATGATTCTATGCTATCTGTTGTACTCTTAATGCATATATGTATTTCTCTTCTTATTTTGTTATGATTTTCATTAGCATCTTTTATAATTTCAATTTTTTGTTTCTCAAATTTATAATTATGAAAATGTCCCCATATTTTTTTTAAATATTTCCAGCAGCCATCTACACCGCTTTCACTCCAGTCGAGGTCTCTTTCTGGAGGAGAATCAGATAACATAAATAATCGTGCAGTGTCTGCACCATACTTATCTATAATAGACATAGGGTCCACAATATTCTTTTTTGATTTTGACATTTTTTCAGAGCGTCCTACTTCTAATTCTTGCTCGCTAGATTTTAGGAATGCCTTATTGTTCCTAAAGACTACATTTTCTGGCTCCACCCATCCATTTGGGCCTTTGAAAGTTTTATGGCAAACCATACCTTGGCAAAAAAGACCTTTAAAGGGCTCATCAAAATCCACATATTTTGTTTTTTTTAGCCCTCTATTGAAAAACCTTGAATATAGTAAATGTAATATTGCATGCTCAATTCCGCCCACATATTGGTCTGGTGGGCTCCATTTAAGCATCTCTTTTTTATCTATAGGCTCTTTAGATTTTGGAGCAGGATATCTTAGAGCATACCATGAAGAATCAACAAAAGTGTCAAATGTTTGTGTTTCTCTTTTTGCTTTTTTATTACATTTAGGGCAATTTACAGATTTCCATTTTTCATGATGGTCTAGTGGGTTGCCTATCTTATCAAAAGTTACATCATTCGGTAATAAAACAGGAAGTTGTGAATCTGGTATTGGCACTATTCCACAATCATCACATAAGACTATAGGTACAGGGCAGCCCCAATACCTTTGCCTAGAAGCACACCAATCATGAAGCCTAAATTGTTTAGATTTCTTACCAATTTTCATTTTTTCGGCAAGTTCCATTACGTGCACCTTTGCCTCACTAATATTCATTCCATTTAAAATACTTGAATTTATAATTTCTCCATCACCTGTAAAAGCTACTTTATCAATTTTTTCAGAATTATTATTTTTGTCTTTTACTACTACTTTTATAGGTAAATTAAGTTTATTCGCAAAATCTAAATCTCTTTGATCATGTGCTGGTACACCAAATATAGCCCCTGTTCCATAGCTCATAAGCACAAAGTTAGCAACAAAGACTGGTAAATATTGATCTTCTTCTAATGGATGATGCACTTTTATCGCGGTATCAAACCCTTTTTTTTCTGCTTTTTCTAGAGCTTCTTCTGAGGTGCCTATCTGATTACATTCTGATATAAATTTTTGTAACTCTGTGTTATTAGCCGCTAGTGATTTTGCTAAAGGGTGGTCTGGGGCTATTGCTACAAAACTAGCCCCATAAATTGTATCAGGTCGGGTTGTATAAACTTCAATATAATCTAAATTTATTTCATTATTTATCTTATTATTAATTTTGAATTTAAGCTTAAGTCCTTCAGATCTTCCAATCCAATTTTTTTGCATAATTTTGACTTGATTAGACCAATTATCTAATTTATCAAGGCTGTCAATTAAATCATCAGCGTACTCTGTTATCTTAAAAAACCATTGAGGTAGCTTTCTTCTTTCTACTTTTGCGCCAGACCTCCAGCCCTTTCCATCTATTACTTGTTCGTTAGAAAGTACAGTTTGGTCAACGGGGTCCCAGTTTGCCCAAGCTTCTTTTCTATACGCTAAATTATTTTTATAAAAGTCTAGAAATATTTTTTGCTGACACTCAATATATAGGGGATCACAAGTTGCAAATTCTAAGTCCCAATCATAGCTTAACCCCATAGCTTTGAGTTGTTTTCGCATATTATCTATATTTTGTTTTGTCCAAATAGCAGGGTGAATTTTATTTTCGAAAGCGGCATTTTCTGCCGGCATACCAAACGCATCCCACCCCATAGGGTGTAATACATTATATCCTGCACACCTTTTATATCTTGCAAGCACATCCCCTAAAGTATAAACTCGCACATGTCCCATATGTATTTTTCCTGATGGATATGGAAACATTTCTAGAACATAATAATTATTATTATTATCAGAAGAAGCTTTATAGGAACTATTTTTTTTCCACTTTTTCTGCCATTTAGTTTCTACTTGTTTTGCGATGTATGGCTTTTGCATGACAGAAATAATCCTCTATTTATAAGGCTAACTATTTGATACTTTGTATTTTATATTTTCTAGCTTTAGTTAGAATTGCATCTTCAATTTTAGTTTTTAGAGATGAATTCCCTTTCGAATCCACCCAATCGCCTTCTTCGTTTTTTAATTTCTTAAAAATAGAAATTTTTAGAGCATCTACCCTTAATTCTCTATCTAATATATAAGCGACTACCTTAAATTTTTCTTTGGATGTAGGAGAGGAAGAATACCAGTCCGTAATAATAACTCCTCCAAAGGGGTCAGCAGATAAAAGAGGCATAAAAGATAAAGAGTCTAATGAAGCTCGCCATAGAAATGTATTTACTGCTATGCCAGTTCCGCCCGAAGATCTATTTTCTTTACCTGCGCCGGTTATATCTTTAAATAGATTTCCTATAAAACTGTCTTCTTCTGCATTACCTAAAGCTTCTCTTCTCTCTCTCTCTCTCTTCATAACTATGTCTTCGGGAGGAGGAGCTCTTACTATTTCGGCATCATCTAATGAGCAACTATTAGAAAACAACAAAAAAGTTGTTAACATTATAATTATTAAAATTAATTTTTTAATACTAAAACGCATATATTATCATCCATGAATTCATAATTTAATAGTATATAGATTTACATCTATACCATAGGAAAATCAATAGGTGTTTAATATATGATAAAAAAAAAGAGACAGTATAAATGTTATACTGTCTCTAATTTTAGTACTAGTGTTACTTAGTATTTATCGTGGATTAGAATCCTAGAGAAATACCAGCAAATAGAACTTGTGGGTCTACTTCAGTAGTAGCATGATCCCCATCAGTATGATCTAAGTTATTAAGTTGGATATATGAATTTACTCCACCACCCATATTGTAACCAATTCCGATCATTGTAACATTATCTTCTCTTACGTTACCTGCTGCAGCACCAGTTAATGTAGTAGCATTAGCTTGAGCTTTAGTACCTCTAACTAGTTCTTGGTGAGCTACACCAGCACCAACAGTAATGTTACCCATATTATATGTAGCCATCACAGTATAACCAGATTCTTTAGCTTTAACAGCATCTGTTGATGCACCAAAACTTTCACCGTTATCATATGCATGAATACCAAAAGCCATGTTACCCATAGTAACTTTAATAGCACCAGCAATAGCAGCTAAGTCATTGTTAGTTGAGCTACCAGCACCTTGTAATGGTGAAGCTTGTGAGTTACCATTAATTGAGCCCACACCTATAGTGTATGACATTCCGTCCATTTCACCTGAATAAGAAACAGCTACGTGAGTTGTTTCACCGTGAGATGTAGCATCTGCATTAGACGCTCTAACTATACCTGAAGCAGAATTAACTGCCATATCAGGAGTGTAAGTTGCTTGAACAGAGAAACCGTTTATACTTGGTAAAGCAACATTAATTCTGTTGTTTGCCATAGCATAATATGCTTCTGCAAATGCAACACCATTAGCAGCTAAATTACCACCATCAAATAGGAATTGGAAACCTGCATCATGTCCACCACCTGGAACCATGTTACCAACACGTGGAACAAGAGCAGTTACAGCATCAGCTGCACTACCAATAGTTACAGTAGCAGCATCTGTTTGGATGTACATTGAATTAGATGTAGGTAAATAGCTAGAATTTGCGCCTGTAGCTATTGAACCATATTCCATAGCAAAAGAACCACCTACTGTCCAACCATTATCAGTTGTTGTATCGGCACCAAATGAAAATCTATTAAATTTATAAGTGATACCGCCATCAACGTCATCACCCATACCTGCGATTTGTTGCAATAATCCGCTTATTTTAACATCAGCAAATGCAACACTACTTGTTGCAAAAGCAACTAAAGTAGCCAAAGTTATTAAAAATTTGTTCATAGTTATCCTCCAAAGAACAATATATTATAGCAAAAATGCTTATTTTGATAATACCTTGCCGTAATAAGGTCTAGCAATTAAAAAAAAGGAAATGAATAAATATTTTTAAAGAATGTTGTAAAAATACAACAAACAATACGGCAAAGTATTTGCCATAATTTTATAGTTTATTAATAAACACATCTATACCTGCACAACCAGAAATAGGAAGGTTGTTCAGTCTAGAAACGTTAGTCTCATTTATTCCACCTAGAGCAATTACTGGAACTTTAAATAATTTTACTAATAAGCCTAATTTAATTACACCTAGGTAATTTTGCTCTTTATGAGAGGTGGTTTTAAAAACAGGAGCTATAAACACCAAGTTAGCTTTAAGGTTAATGCATTTTCTGACATCTTTGCCACTATGAACAGAAACTGATTTTATATAATTTTTTTTTACATAATAGGGTTGTAACCATCGAGGATAATGAATACCGTCAAAATCATTAGGTTCTGAAAATTTGCCAGCAATTAATATTTTAAGCATGCGACGGTATCTATAGTATTTTAATTCTTTTACATTTATCTTTTTGGTATTAGAGTAGTTTCTTATAACGACCCCAGAATTTTTTGGTAATTTTTCTATTATTTTCATTGGCAATTTTGTTTTTTTTTCATCAGTAAAAAACCATACATATGGCAGTTTTATATTTTTTCTCTTAAATTTATCGTTCTTTGAGTTAAAAGAAATAGATCTAGCTTTACTAACAAATTTATTATTTATCATTTCTTTAATCACTAATTTGGTTAATAATAATCTTAATAATAATGTTTACAGAAATAAGATAGATTTATAAATGTTTAAAAATAATAATATTATAAAAAATTTAGAAAAAACAAAAAGAGAAATTAAAGACGCATGTGTATTAGCTAAAGTTCCAGAAAAAAATATCAACTTAGTCGCAGTGAGTAAAACGATAGAAAGTCCTTATATATGCGAGGCAGCTAAAATGGGACATAGAGCATTTGGTGAAAATAAAGTTCAGGAAGCTATACAAAAATGGCCCGACATAAAAAAGTTATACCCCAAAACTATTTTGCATATGATTGGTCCGTTGCAGTCAAATAAAGTAAAAGATGCAATTAAAATATTTGATGTTATAGAAACTTTAGATAGAGAAAAGATAGCCTTAGAGTTAAAAAAAAATATAAATAAATTTAAGAGCTTTCCAAAAATATATGTTCAAGTAAATATAGGAGAAGAAAAACAAAAAAGCGGTTGCCCACCCTCGGAAGCAAAAAAATTTATTAGTAATTGTAATGATTATGGGCTCAATATTGAAGGAGTAATGGCAATACCACCTCAAGATGAAGACCCTGCTCCTTATTTTGCTTTATTATCTAATATTGCTAAAGAATCTAATATTAAAAATATTAGTATGGGCATGAGTAAAGATTTTGAAATGGCAATATATTTAGGGGCAACCTCTGTAAGGGTAGGAACTAAAATTTTTGGTGAACGCAAAGATAAGAAATTTTAAAGAAAAAAAATGAAAAATGAAAAATTTGATATTTTAGTTTGTAGTGCTGATCCTATAATTTCTGAAGCTTTAGAATCTATTATATTTGCAATAAATTGCCAACCTATTCTATTAAGCGACTATTCGGATCTTAAAATTAAAATTACCCAAAATACTAAGGCTATTCTCTTAGATGAGAATGTTATTAATGAAGGAAGAAAAGTTCATATAAAAAATTTAAACAATATTTATAAACTTGAGATCCCAATTTTATGTCTCATAGAAAACTTACCTACGCTAAATACATTAAATTCATTTATGCATTTTTACCAAAAGCCGCTGAATAAAAATACTTTGAATAATGCGTTAAGGCCCTATCTTAATCATTCAAATTTTAATGCAGAAAATAATATAATTAAGGTAGGAAAGTTTTATTTTGATCAAAATTTAAAGAAACTTTCAGATGAAAAAAATAATTTAATTAATCTTACAAATTTGGAAGCAAAATTATTATTAATATTGTTTAATAATTTAAATAATACTTTGAAAGAAGATTTTTTACTTAAGCATGTTTGGGGCTATTCCTCAAATACTAGTTCAAATACCATAAAAACACATATATGGAGGCTAAGAAAAAAAATTTACAGCAGTGATGAAAATATTTTTAATCTGGAAACTAATATTAATGGATATGTTTTGAAACAAAACCATTTTGATTGAGTTAATTTCGATATTGTGGTTTTCGCATTATTTCTTTTTTTTCAAAAGGGCTAAGCCAAACATTTCCGTTTTTTCTATTTTTTTCTGATAATAGAAACATACCTGGATTAATAATTTTTTCATTAAATTTTAAAATTTTATTAACTTTTACAATTACTTGATCAGCGTTATTAGAAATCTCCCATCCTTCTATTTTAAATGGATTTAAAGAAGCAAGCAATAAAACCGCTAGAGTAAATTTATTTTCTTCATCTTTCATATAAATATCATAAGAGATATAATTATTTTCTTTTATAGAAAATTTTTTAGTTGTTTGTAAAAAAACATTAGCAGTCTTATCACTAGAGTCAGTAGTAATTTTTATATCTTCTTTTGTTAAAAGATTCCAAGGGCCTATATTAGATAAACTAGTTATAATGTCATCTTTTGCTTTATATAAGACTAAATAAGAAGTATTAGCAATTATTATTAAATCATTTTCTCCTTTATATTCTATTCGCAATTTGTCAGGTTTTTGTAATATCATCCATCCAGTTTCTTTTTTATTATTTTTATCGTTTTGTTCAAAAATAAATGACATATTTTTTATTGAATTAAGATAATTTTCTAACATGATTGAGTCTTTTTTTATATTTGAACTATAACTATGTGAACAAAATAAAAATGATACACTTATTAAATAGATAATTTTAAAAATTTGATTTTTTACTAGCATTTTAAATTTATTTCTTATTAAGTAAAACTTCACGTTTCCCTGTTTGGCTTGCTGGAGAAATCATTTTTTCAGCTTCCATTACATCAATTATTCTTGCTGCTCTATTATAGCCAATTTGTAGGTGCCTTTGAAGAAAGCTTGTTGAAGCTTTTTGCTCCCTAGAAATCAAGTCAACAGCTTGATCAAATAAAGGGTCATTAGGCTTTCCGGACTCTCCTTTTATATTTTGATCATCTATATCTTCGGTGATTTCAAAAACATAATCTGGCGAACCTTTACTTCTCAAAAAAGATGTCACTTTATCTACTTCTTGGTCAGAAACAAAAGGCCCATGAATTCTTTGCACTTGACTTGCTGACTGCATGAAAAGCATATCTCCTTTTCCTAATAATTGTTCTGCTCCCTGCTCACCTAGAATAGTTCTACTATCTATCTTGCTAGTTACTTGAAAACTAATACGAGTAGGAAGATTAGCTTTGATCGTTCCTGTAATAACGTCAACGGAGGGGCGTTGAGTTGCCACTATTAAATGTATACCTGCGGCTCTAGCTTTTTGAGCTAATGCTTGTATAGACATTTCAATATCTCTTCCTGACGAAAGCATTAGGTCTGCCATTTCATCTATTACTATAACTATGTGAGGAAGTATTTCAGATGGTAATTCATGTTTTTCTATTATTGGTTTTCCTGTATCTGAGTCAAAACCTGTTTGAAATGATTTGGTTAAAACTTGCCCTTTTTCTTTAGTTTTCATAATTTTACTATTATAACTATGTATACTTCTAACACCTAATTCTGACATAAGGCGATATCTATTATTCATTTCTTGTACTGCCCATTTTAAAGCTACTACTGCTTTACGCGGTTCTGTTACAACGGGATGTAAAAGATGAGGTATATTCTCATATACAGATAATTCTAACATTTTGGGATCAATCATTATAAATTTTAGTTTATGTGGATCCAAAGTATACAATAAAGAAAGTATCATTGCATTTACGGCAACAGATTTACCAGAACCTGTAGTTCCTGCTACAAGTAAATGAGGCATTTTTCCTAAATCTGTTACAATGGGACTGCCTGCAATATTTCTTCCTAATGCTAGTGGCAAATCATATTTTTCTTCAAATACTTTTGCGCTTAGCAACTCTCTTAGAAAAACAACTTCTCTATCTTCATTAGGAAGTTCAATGCCAATAGCATTTCTGCCGGGTACTACGGCAACTCTTGCTGAAATAGCGCTCATTGATCTGGCTATATCATCCGATAAACCGATAACTCTGCTTGATCTAACGCCTGGTGCAGGCTCTAGTTCATATCTAGTTACTACAGGCCCTGATTGTATTCTGCCTATTTCTCCTCTAATTCCAAAATCATCTAAAACATTTTCTAGCATTCTTGCCGTATTTTCTAATTGTTCTTCATTATTTTTATATTCTTTTCGTCTTTTGGGTTCTGTTAATAATTCCAGATGAGGCAGAGTAAATTGGGCTTTTTGTTGAAAGCCTAGCTCTAATTCTTTTTGTTTTTCTTTTTCCTCTCTCGAGCCAAGATGAGGCATCTTTTTCTGTGAAACTGTTTTTTTAGAGTTTATTTTTTTATGATATTTTTCTTTTTTGTAAATGGATAAAGAGGCAAAAAGCTTTATTTTTTTTAAAAATATTTTGAAAGTATAATTTATTAATAATGAAAAAATTTTATAAAAGAACAAAAAAACCTTATTATATATCTGAAATTTTATATCTAATGAACTGAAAATTAATAAAGCGCCAATTGTAATTCCCGATAAATTTATAATAAGTTTTTTATTTTCTATATTTAATAAATTCTCTAAAAATATATATATATTATAGGTCCAGAGACTAAATTGTCCTCCATCAAGGTTAAAGTTTTTTAATCCACCAGAAATTAAAAGCAAACCTATAAAAATTATTATCGTTTTTAGAATTACATATTTAATTTTCTCACCATTAAATAATTTATAACCTATAGTAAACGGCAATAAGGGAATTATCCAACATGCGCTTCCTGTCCAATATGTAAATACTCCGTTGAGCCAAGAACCCAAAAAATTAAATAGGTTTATATTTTCTTTTGAAGAAGATAAATAAGGGTTGCCATAATCTTGGAAATCAAAGTAATAAAATGAAAACCATAAATAAAGAGAAAATAATAAAAACAAGCCGCCTAGTATTTGTATTAATTTATATTTTATCCAGGAATAGAATCCAACTGTATTTTTAGATAAATTATTTTTATTAAAATTTTTCATTATTTATACTTACAAAGAATATCATAAATACCTTCTAGAGCTGTTTTAGTTTCTTTAATATTTGAAACTAATGCAATTCTTATATAACCTTTAGAATTATTTAATCTTGATAAGTAAGCTCCTGGCATTACTTTTATTTTTTTTTCCTTCCATAGTAGTTTAGTAAACTTTTCTCCGTCGCCTACTTTAAGCCATAAATAAAATCCACCATCAGGAAGATAAAAATCCTTATATTTTTTAAAAACTTCTTTAGCAATCTTAAATTTTTTTTCATACAATTCTCTATTTTTTTCGGAATGAGTATCGTCATTCCATAATGCTGTTGCTACTTCTTGAATAGGGAGAGGTTGTTGGCCGGCACAATAATGCCTTAGTTTTTTAAAGCTTTCAATTAAATACCTGTCTCCAACCGCAAAGCCTGACCTAATTCCAGGAACATTTGATCTTTTTGATAGGGAGTGGAAGCTAACAATATTAGTTAAATCAGTTCTTAGTTTTTTGCAGGCTTCTAATACACCTAGAGGCTGCTTCTTTATATATATATCAGTATAACATTCATCTACTATTAATACAGCACCGTATTTTCTCGCGAGTGATATTAAATCTTCCCATTCTTTTAGTTTAAGGGCAGAGCCTTCAGGGTTTGAAGGCGAACATATGTATATAATGGAGGCCCTTCTTAAAATTTCTTTTTTAACGCTAGAAAAAGATGGCACAAAATTGTTTTCTTTTAAAGAGCTTATAAAGATTGGTTCTGCACCACTAATTCTACACGCACCAGCATAAACTTGGTAAAATGGCTCAGGTAAAAGCATTACTGGCTTATAATTATTTTTTAGAGAAGGGCTAAGGGCTAAAGCGATATTAAATAAACCTTCGCGAGTTCCCGCCAATTGAACTATATTTTCTTTATAATTAAGAAATTTCTTGGAAAGTTTATATCTCCTATTAAGCCAATTTATAGAAGCAATATTTAATTTCTCTATGCCTAGAGTAGGAGGGTATTTTGCCCAGTTTTCATAATTTATATTAATAATATTTTTTACAAATTTAGGTGGCTTATGTTTGGGTTCACCTATAGACATTATGACTTCTGAATAGTTTTTAGGAGGCTTAATATCCTTTAAAAGGTTATTTAACCTTTGAAAAGGGTAGTCATTAAGCAGTTTTAAATTTTCATTTATATTAATTAATTTATAGCTCATAAATATTTTTTCTAACCTGACAGTTTTAACCTAATATAGCTATGTATTTTAAATAGGTCTATATTATAAGTTACTCTAAATATTTTAGCCTTGATTCTTGTCATATAATTTGCTGTATTTAGATAAATATAGTATGTTTGCTTAATATTTATACATTAAAAAATTTTAGTGAGCAATTTTTAGGCTTGCTAAATATAGATTGGGGGAAAAATGATTGGCGCAGATACGGCTTGGATCTTAACTTCAACTGCCTTGGTTCTTTTAATGACACTACCGGGCTTAGCTTTGTTTTATGGAGGGCTAGTTAAGGCGACAAATATTATTTCAGTTTTAATTCAATGTTTTGCTATTGCTTGTATGGCTTCACTAATTTGGTTAATTGCAGGTTATAGTTTATCTTTTTCTGGAAGCGGAGCTTATATAGGAGACTTTTCAAAAATATTTTTGGCCGGTGTAGGCACATCTACTGAGGCCGGTAATATTCCAGAAAATGTATTTTTTATGTTTCAAATGACTTTTGCAATTATTACTCCTGCTTTAGTTGTTGGAGCATTTGTTGAGAGGATAAAGTTTTCAGCTGTTTTATGGATATCAGGGCTATGGCTTTTATTTGTATATGCACCTGTTACTCATTGGATTTGGGGAGGCGGCTGGCTTGCATCAATGGGACTCCAAGATTTTGCTGGTGGATTAGTTGTCCATCTAAATTGTGGAATGGCGGCTTTAGTAATTGCTAAAATGTTAGGCTCTCGGAAAGGTTTTCCTAATGATGTAAAACCTCCACATAGTCCTGTACTAGTTTTTGTTGGAGCTGCATTATTATGGGTTGGTTGGTTTGGCTTTAATGGAGGTTCTGCTCTAGCAGCTGATGGAGCAGCAGGAATGGCTATTACAGTAACACATATTTCTGCAGCTACAGCAGCATTAACCTGGATGTTTATTGAGTGGATGTCCCATGGAAAACCTACTTTGGTAGGAATAGCTACTGGTACGATAGCAGGTTTAGCAACAATTACTCCTGCATCGGGTTTTGTTGGGCCTGTAGGAGCTTTAATAATTGGTGTTTTAGCAGGTATAGTTTGCTATAAGATGTGTACAATTATTAAAAATAATTGGAATATAGATGATGCCCTAGATGTAATGGCTGTTCATGGAATTGGTGGCGTGTTAGGAATTTTATTAACAGCACCTTTAGGTTCTGCTGCTTTTGGAGGCCTGGGCTTATCTGAACAAACAATCGGAGGCCAATTTATTACCCAATTAATAGGTGTAATTGCTGTTGGTTTATGGTGCTTAATTATTACTTGGTTAATAACGCTTGCAGTTAAAAAGACTATTGGCTTAAGAGTAAATGATGACCAAGAAATTGAAGGCCTAGACACTTCTATTCATGGAGAAAAAGGATATAATTAGAAATTCTTTTTATATATAAAAGGAGGTAATATATTTATATTACTTCCTTTTATTTTACTATATTATATATAGTATCTGCTATGTTTAATAACTCTTCATCTTTACCTAGAGCTTTACATAACATTATCCCAATAGGCAACTCTTCAGGAAGAGGAAGGCTGATAGCGCATAAACGTAAAGAATTAGCAATTCTTGTATTTTGTAAAGCTAGCTTGTTAAACTTATCATATTCTCTCATATTCTTATTTACCTTCTCTATAGTCGGGGGTAGAATAGGAGTAGTAGGCATTAAAATTGCGTCATATTTCTCCATAGAAATATGTAATTTTTTTGAGAGTTTTTCTTCTGCTTGATAAATAGTGTCTAGAGATGATTTTGTCATTTTCTTTCCAATTAACATTCTATGAAGAACATTTTTATCCATTAATGAGCTATATTCATCAACTTCTCTTTGCCACTCGTTATAAGCTTCTGCTACTGTTGTTCCACTATTAGCATATATATTGTGTATTTCTTCTATTTCAGAAACTTCTTTTTCTATTATTCTAATCCCAGATTTAGATAAATTAGAAATGGCTTCTTCACATGCCGCTTGAACTTTAATATCGCTATCGAACCAAGGCATTCCTCTAACAATTAGTAATTTTATATTATCAGAACTAATTTTTTTTAGGTTAACGAATGGCCTATTTGTAAGCATAGAGAAAAATAAGCTAGCATCTTTAATGCTTTTAGTTAAAGGGCCAACAGTATCGTATGAAGAAGCTAGAGGAGTTACGCCTTTTAAAGAAATTCTACCAATTGAAGTTTTTAACCCGATTAATTTGTTCCATGCTGCAGGAATTCTTACTGATCCTCCAGTATCTGTTCCAAAACTAGCAGCACATAATCCATTAGCTAAAGCCACACCAGAACCAGAAGAAGATCCACCTGGCACATGTGGTTGACCTTTCATGATTGCATTTTCTGGCGTTATAAAATTAGCATTCGTGCCTATTCCGCCAAGAGCAAACTCTACTGTAGAGGTTTTTCCTAATTGAATAAGTCCTACTTTTTTTGCTAAATTAACTACGTGGGCGTCTTGTTTAGCAGGCTTACTTTTTTCTAAAATTTTAGAGCCTCCTGTTGTTATACAGTCTTTAAAATCAAAAAGATCTTTCCATGCGATAGGCACTCCATCAATAGGACTAAGCGGCTTATCTTCAATTAAGCGTTTCTTAGATAAGGATGCTTCTTTGTAAGCCCGATCTTTTGTAAGCTGAATATATGGACTAGGTTTTGAAAATGATTCAATTTCATTAAAATAAAAATCTACTAAATCTATAGGGCAAACCTTTTTTTTATGTAAAAGCTGTCCTATATCACTTGCAGATAGTAATTTTATATTTTCAGGAATTTGCATACTTAATAGTGCCATAGTATTTATAAAATATAAATAGTTTTAAATATAAAGGAAAAATATTGCATAGAGATATAATAATATGCGGCGGTGCTTTAGCAGGGATGACGCTTGCGCTATCGCTTCAAAGAAAAGGCTTCGACGTTTTGGTAGTTGACCCAAGGGGTATAAGAGAAGTGATGGAGGCAGATAAAAGGACTACAGCAATTGCGGCAGGGCCGAAGAAATTTTATGATAAATTAGGTGTTTGGAAAAACATAGAAAATAAAGTGGAAGCTATAGAAAGTATTAATATATTAGATGGAAGTTCTTCAGTTTCTTTAGCCTTTGAATATAAAGATTATGTTAGCAAACATATTAATTCAGATATTAAAAGTCTTGGGCATGTAGTCGAGAATTGTGATTTAATTAAAAACATTGATTTACAAATAAAAAGCCTAAAAAAATCCGGAACCGTTAAAAGAATTAAGTCTAAAGTTCTTAATATAAAAGTAGATAAAACTTCTGCAAAAGTATTTTTAGAAAATAAAAATGTTATATCCGCAAATTTAATTGTTGCCGCAGATGGAAAAAATTCGTTAATACGAAAAATAATAGGCATTAAAGATAATAGGTCTGTTTATAATCAAGAAGCTTATGTAACACAAATTTTACATAAAAAAGATCATAAAAATATAGCTCTAGAAAAATTTTTACCAGGAGGCCCTTTAGCTGTTCTTCCAATGAAAAAATATAAGCAAAATTTCAGATCAGCAATAATTTGGTCAGATCTTGGGGAAACTACAAGAAGCCGATTGAAAGCTAGTCTCAATAACCCAGATATTATTTCTTATGAATTAGAGCGACATTGTTTTGATTGGTTAGGCAATATAAAATTATATGGAAAACCTAGAGCTTTTCCACTAGAACTGATTATACCAAAAGATATAGTTTCTGATAGAATAGTTCTAATGGGCGACGCGGCTCATGCTATTCACCCAATTGCAGGACAAGGTTTTAATTTATCTCTAAGAGGAATGGAAAAGTTTTCAGAAATGTGTGCATATAGAGCAAGTTTAGGTTTAGATATTGGAAGTAAAAAGTTTCTAAAAGATTATGAACTCTCTAGAAAAGTAGATGTTGTCTCATTAATTAATGCTACTCATATATTAAATGAATTGTTTAGAAATTCAAAACCATACATTAAGGCTTTTAGACGATTAGGTTTAGTAGCTGTAAGCAACACGCCATTACTTAAGAGAGCTTTTATGAAATATGCTATGGGTATTTAGGGACAACTAATTTTTTTTACTCTTTCTAAATAGTTTTTGTATAATATAGTCTTTTGCTCAGACATTTTTCTTAAATAATCCCAAGAATATATACCTGTGTTGTGACCATCATCAAATATAATTCTAATTGCATAATTACCAACTTTTTCAATATTAATTATTGATACATTTTTTTTATTTATGGGAGTAGTTTTTTGGTTTATAGAATGCCCTTGTACTTCCGCTGAGGGGCTTTCTACTCTCAGTAGCTCTGCAGAAATTATGGATTTATAACTATCACTAAATTCAATGTTTATTTTATCTTTATTACAGATGATTGATTTTATTTTAAGTTGATTCTCATTATTCATATTATTTTATTTTTCTTGCTTTATCTATTAGCATAATAGGAATTCCATCCTCTACAGGAAATGCTAAATTAGCTTTTTTACTTATTAATTCTGACTTTTTTTCATCATATATAAGCGGTTCTTTGGTTAAAGGACAAACGAGAAGTTCTAGTAAGTTTTGATCAATTTTATTTTTATCATTTATCATTTTTATACTTCTTTTTTAGTTAAGGTTTTTAGTTTCGCCTGCTGAATAAATTTTAAATAAAGTTATCATTATATTTATTAAATCATCTATTCCTTTACTCTCCAATAGTTTTTGCTTTTCTTCTTTATTAAAAGGACAGGATTGAGCTAGAGAGTTTATTAGCACATTTATTGGTGCTTTTTCTATAATTTGCCAATCAGCATCAATTTTTTGAGATGTAAAGTAATTTTTAAGAGACGCTAGAAAAATATTTTTTAATGAAGGCTTTATATCTATTTTATTATATTCTAAATCTTGCGAGTGGAGAGTTAAATCCACATTTGCTATTCTATATTTTCGATCAGTTAATTCATGGTTAAGTAATTTAAATCTACACACCCCTGTTAATTCTATTAAATATTTTTGATCTTTCAATTCTGAAAAATGTGTAATTTTTCCTACGCATCCTGTAGAGTATAATTCTGGTTTCTCTTTGTAATTACCTTTAGGTTGTATCATGCCAATTAATCTATTACTAGCAATTGCATCTTCAGTTAAATTAATATAACGGGGCTCAAATATATTTAGAGATAATGTTCCTTTTGGCATTAATAGGCAATTTGATAATGGAAATATAGGTATTTTATTTGGTATATTTTTTATATTAATTATTTTATGCATATTTAAGCAAAAATTATTGTGGAAAGTTTAATTCTAGTCTCGGAAGTTATGGGGTCTTCTTCTCCAAACGCATCTAAAAGCTCTATTATTTTTTTTCTAGCTTTATCCTCTTCCCATTTTCTATCCTTTTTTACTATAATTAATAATTGGTTTATCCCTTCTTGTTTTTGATTAGAGGCTAAATATGCTTCTGCTAATTTAAATCTTAGCTCATGATTATTTGGGTTTAATTTCACGTCATTAAGATATTCATCTGGTAAACCAGCTAATTTATTATTTTTTTCTAATTCAGATAAGGCAACAAGACTGGCTATATTTTTATCATTAAGCATATCTTCTTCTAAACCTTCTAATAATTCTTTAACTTCTTCATTTCTTTCAAGCTTTAATAGACATTTGCCATAGCCGGCTATAATTTTTGCATTATTAGCTTCAGCAGATAATAAATTAGAAAACGCTTCTAGAGCGCTTTCAAAATTTTCTTCATGGAATAATTTTTCTGCTTCTTCTATAGCTATTTTTAATTCTTCTAATTTATTTCCTCCACTAGATTCAATAACTTTATTAATAAATTTCTTTACTTCATTTTCTGGCATAGCACCTGAAAAACCATCTATAGGCTGCCCTTCATAAAAAGCATAAACTGTAGGTAGAGATTGAATTTGTAATTGTGTAGATAACTCTTGATTTTTTTCAGTATCAATTTTTACTAACTTTATCTGTCCATTATAGGATTTGACTAATGTTTCCAGTATAGGGGTGAGTTGTTTACATGGAGCGCACCAATCCGCCCAAAAGTCTACTAATATAGGGATGGTTTTAGAGGCTTCAATTACATCTTTGTTAAAAGAAGCTATATCTGAATCAACTATGATGTTATCTATAGTTTGTTCATTAGAAATTATTGAGTCATTATCGTTCATATTAGATCCAAATTTATTATGAAATATATAATATTTTATTTTTTAAATAAATTAAATTAAAAATTAAGATATAAGGCTTATTAATATAGAATTCAAATAACATTGACCAAAATATTAAAATCTTTTATAAAATGCACTTTATTTATATGTAAATTTTTTTAGTAAAATTTATGCGGGCGTAGCTCAGTGGTAGAGCACTTCGTTGCCAACGAAGATGTCGAGAGTTCGAATCTCTTCGCCCGCTCCAAAAAAACTAGTTTTTTTTAAAAAATATAATATGTGCTATAATCAAATAATATTAAAATATTTTTGGTATAATTATGATTATTTTCAAGTTATTAGTTTTTTTTCATTTATTTATTATAGTTTCTTGTTCTTCTATATCTTTAAATAAGCATATAAAACAAGACGGTATACTTGAAGATGCCGAGTTGCAAAACCAAAATCAATTTTTAATTTCCTCATTAGCTGTGGCATCGAGAAAACTTCATGATATTGCATGGCCTATCATGGCTTCAAACATAGATATTTGTCCTGATTCTAAAATAAATGCTTTTGGCATTATGGTTTCGCATATTGACGATTTACCGCTATCATTAAAACCTTCTTTTTACGCTGCAAGTCCAATTACCATAGCAGATAATAATGCTTACCAGTTCCCAATGATTATTTCTGTTGCAGAAAATAGCCCTGCTGATAAAGCTAATATAATTGAAGGTGACTTTATAATTTCAATCAATAATAATTTAGTGAATTATGAAAATTATGAAGCTTTGTTATATGAAGCTGCAATTAGAGGATTTTTAGAAGTTAGAGTTAAACGAAAAAAACAGGAAATTTCGTTTAGTTTAAAAAGTGAAGTTATTTGTGGCTATCCTGTTCAAACAATGATTTCTCCAATTCCGAATGCTTATGCAGATGGGTCAAAAATATATATAACTATAGCAACTTTAGATTTTGTAAAAGATAATCAAGAAATAGCTTTCTTAATTGGCCACGAATTAGCTCATAATATTTATCATTTTAAAGGAGCTGCTTTACATGAAAGTGAGGGCAATCCAATACCTATAGAAGAAAAGCCGTCACTTAAAAAAATAACCGATTTATTAATTTTTCAAACAGAAGCAAAAGAAAGCGAAGCTGATTTGTATGGAGTAGAATTTGCTACTAAAGCTGGTATACCCCAAAATAAGGTGGCCAATTATTTTAGAAGGCTTTCAATTTATATGCCTGAATTAATGAAAGATTCATTTTTTAGAATGCACCCAGGAAATGCTAGAAGAGTTACAGATATTGAAGCAAAATTAAAAGCTTTACAAAATGAATAATAAAAATAAAAGTTTTTCATTATCTAAAGTAAAACCTTCTATCGCATATTGCATGTATGATTGGGCAAACTCTCCTTTTGCAACAGTCGTTATTACATTTATCTTTTCAGCCTATTTTGAAAGGGCAATAGTTGGTGATACTGAAAAAGCTTCTATCTATTGGGGTTGGTCAATATCTATTTCAGCTTTTTGTGTTGCTTGCCTTTCCCCTTTTATCGGAAGGCATATAGATAAAAACTCAAGTTATAAATTATGGTTAAGTATATTTACTATAATATCTGCTATTGGAGCTGCTTTATTCTGGTATGCCTATCCTACCCCTAAATTAATTATCTTTGTGTGTATTTTAGTTATAGTTTCTAATATTGCCTTTGAATTAGGAGGAATGGTTTATAATTCATTATTACCAGAATTTTCATTAAAGGGAAATATAGGAAGTTTATCTGGAAAATCTTGGGCTTTTGGTTACGCAGGAGGCATTATCTGTTTATTATTTATTTTATATGGTTTTATTCAAACTGATTCTCCGTTATTTGGAATAGGAAAGGATCTTTCAGCAAATATTAGGATAGCCGGACCAATTGTTGCTTTATGGTTCATATTATTTTCATTACCCTTTCTTTTAAAAATTAGGAGTAACAAAAAAAGGTCTAATGAAAACAAGGAAAATGTATTTAAAGAAGTAATTAAAAACATAAAATCTTTATTTTCAAATAATAATAAAGGTCGTTTTTTATTATCAAGAATGATTTATACTGATGGTTTAAATACCTTATTTGCCTTTGGTGGTTTATTTGCAGCAGGTACTTTTAATATGTCCTTTTCAGAAATTATAATTTTTGGAATATTGATAAATGTAACAGCAGGTTTAGGCGCTTTATTTTTTTCATATTTAGAAGATAAAGTAGGCCCAAAATTTGTTATTAATATATCCTTACTTTTTTTGATATTGCTCGGAATCATAGTCTTATTTATCCATAATAAAGAATGGTTTTTAATTCTAGGCTCTGCTCTAGGTTTTTTTATAGGTTCTATTCAGTCTTCTAGCAGGTCGTTTATGTCCAGATATATTGTTAATGGTAATAATGCTGAAACTTTTGGTATTTACGCGGTTTCAGGAAAATGCACTGCATTTTTAGGCCCGGCTTTATTAGCTCTCATAATCTCTATTTTTGATAGCCAACGAGCTGGAATGGCTTCAATAATTTTATTTTTTCTATTAGGATTAGTTTTGTTGCAAAAGGTAAGTGAACCTGAACATAATTAATGCCTGAAGTGTCTAATATTGGTAAATATCATTGATAAATTAAGTTTATTAGCGGCGTCAATAACCTCGTCATCTCTAATGGATCCTCCGGGTTGAATAATTGATGTTACACCCGCTTCTGCAGCTGCAATTAGGCCATCAGCAAAAGGAAAGAATGCATCAGATGCTAATACAGATCCTTCAGCCATATTATTTTTTAAACCAGCTAATTCAGAAGCTTTTTTTGATTTGATAGCAGCTATTTGTGAAGAGTCTATCCTACTCATTTGCCCAGCCCCTATTCCAACTGTTGAATTATTTTTAGCATATATAATGGCATTAGATTTTACGTGCTTAGCAACTTTAAAAGCAAAGATCAGATCTTTTAATTCATTTGAGCTAGGTTTTTTATTTGTAACTATATTTAAATTACTTTCGTTCATAGTTTCATTGTCTTTGTCTTGTAGTAGAAAACCATCTGATAAGTCTTTAATTATATAGTCAGTATTAATAAGACTTTTTGGGTACTGAACTTCTAGTAGCCTTAAGTTTTTTTTATTAGAAAATAAATCGAGGGAATCCTTAGAAAACCTAGGTGCAATAATTACTTCTAAGAATATTTCGTTCATTTTTTCAGCTAGCTCTTTTGTAACTTCTTTATTGGTTGCCACTATTCCTCCAAAAGCACTTTGGGGATCTGTCCGTAAAGCAGCTTCCCATGCTTCGGTTATTAATGGATTTGAAGAAACCCCGCACGGATTAGCATGTTTTATTATTGCTATTGTTGACTCTTTAAATTCTTTAATTAGTTCATAAGCAGCATCGGCATCATTTA
>Ga0222719_10000098_pt1 | contig 82881 bp, 70 predicted proteins | sample C33_34DmetaG_FD_165039 | JGI IMG/M metagenome (GOLD analysis project Ga0222719, IMG submission 165039) | Estuarine water microbial communities from San Francisco Bay, California, United States - C33_34D | ecosystem: Environmental > Aquatic > Marine > Unclassified | place: USA: California...
CATAACCACTTGATTGTCAGTATATAATTTGATGTCCTGTTTTCTGGAGGTACCACTTTAAACTACTTAAACCCTTAATTCCACTAAATTCAAGGGTTTTTTTATTGATAATGTGAAATGCTGGATCTGAAATTCCCTTCACTGACGAGAAAAGAATTGAACCCAGAACACCTCTTGAATTTTAAAAAGACTCCATTGGGAGTTCTCCATGTCAAAGAATTTTAATCCACAACGAACCCAATTCTTTACGATTCCTCTTCCTTATTAAGGTCTATAAGTTTCGGTGTATCCTCTTCCGTTTTAGGTACCTCCAGTTGTTCCACGTTTTTTAGTTTAGACTGCATCATACGTGTCCGGGTGCCTACGAGATTCTCAATTTCTTTGTTGGCTTCGTTAATTTTCTTTTGAGCTTTTTCCAACACTCCTCCAAAGGAGTTGAACTCTTTTTTTACAGCTGCCAACACATTCCAAACTTCACTACTTCGCCTTTGAATGGCTAGAGTTTTAAAGCCCATCTGAAGACTGTTTAGCATAGCGGCTAAAGTCGTTGGTCCTGTAACTACGATTTTAAATTCACGCTGTAACATCGCTATCATATCAGGCTGACGGATAACCTCGGCGAACAAGCCTTCTATGGGTAAAAACATAATTCCAAAATCAGTAGTGTGGGGAGGATCAATATATTTGAGTGAAATCTCTTTAGCGAATTTTTTCACTGCTTGCAACAAGGCCTTTTTAGATAGTTCAACAGCAATAGCATCTCCAGCCTCATAGGCATTCTGAAGACGTACATAATCCTCTTGAGGAAACTTGGCGTCTATAGGCAAGAAAACAGGTTCGTCGCTTTTCCCGCGGCCTGGGAGCTTAATCGCAAATTCAACAAGTGCATCGGATCCCTTTTTGGTTTTGACATTAGTTGCGTATTGGTCAGGTGCCATGATTTCTTCCAAAATATTCCCCAATTGTATTTCTCCCAGTACGCCTCGTGTTTTGACATTACTCAAGACTTTCTTTAAATCCCCTACACCCGAAGCGATGTTTTGCATTTCTCCCAATCCTTTTTGAACCACCATTAACTGTTTGGTTACCATTTCAAAAGATTTCCCTAATCGCTCCTCTAGAGTTTTGTGTAATTTTTCATCTACCGTTTCACGCATACGCTCCAATCGCAATTCGGTCGTTTTGATCATTTCATCTTGTTTCAGTTTCATTTGATCAAACTTTTCCTTTTGAACGGTATTGAAGGTTTCTACATTTTTAGAAAAACTTGCCTGAAAATCTTTAAGAGTTATACGCAACTCTTCCCGGTCGTCTTTTGCTTTCTTCAAAAGCGTTTCATTTAGACGTTCAAAGCTATGAGTAAGTTCGTTCCGGTTTTCTTGTAAATTTTTAGAAAGCTCTTCTCGGTTTGTCAAAAACTCTTTTTGAAACTGAGCTCGCAAAATCTCTTCCAAGTCTTTACTCTCCCCCGCTTTAGACTTTAGAATTAAAAAAATCAAAAGAATTAAACTTAAGAGTGATAAAATCAAGGACAGATATTCCATAAAAAATGACTTTGAACGCTAAAATTAAAGAAAGTCTAAAGAACTCTGAGTTATTGTATGGGAATGTTTTTTTGAAATTGAATTTTTCCACCTTCGTCGTGTATTTGAAGCGTGAAAATTCTTTTGTCCCAATCCCATCGAACGGTTCCAAAATTCAGATGCGTAATCAATGGACTTACTCTAAAAGAATTATGTTCTTCTTCCAAACTATCATAGGAGTGGGTCAAGCCACTAGAAGTGATATCGTAAAGTTTGTAGTCGGGAGCAATTTCTTTAGCTGACACTTCAGCAATGTGCCGATCACCACTAAGGTAAACTGGATTTTTAATTTGATAACGTTTGAGCAAATCAAAAAAGCGTTGTTGAGCATTCGGAAAATTCGACCACTTTTCATAAGGATGCTCTGAGGAAAGCAACTGAATGCCTCCGGCAAATAAATTTACAATAGCATCATTTCTTGCCAATTCTTTTTCCAACCAACTCCATTGTGCCTCACCCAGCAAACTGCCGTTATTTTTCATGTATCGCTGCTTCGGACTTGGATCAACTTCGTATTCTTCTTTAAAATAACGTACATCCAAAAGGTATAAACATACTTTTTCAGTTTTTTCACCAAAACAATAGCTCTGGTAGGCCCCTGACCTGGTTCGTGCAGGATGGCTTGAAGGAAGCTTTAAAAAATCAAACAATAAATCTCGACTTTGTTGTTTTTTCTCAAATTGTGCACCTCCATCATTAGTGCCAAAATCATGATCATCCCAAACCCCAAAAATAGCTGCTTCTGTCTGCAGTTTTTTATATGCAGGAAGACTTTTTTGAAGTGCGTATTTCGAGGCAAGGTCTTCCATACTTTCCTCTTCAGTATATACAATATCGCCCAGCCACACCCAAGCATCCATATTTTGTTGAGCAATGGCATCCCATATTTTGGGATCTAAATCAGTCCGATTACAGGATCCGAAACCCAGTATTTGAATTGTATCAGGTGATTGAACATCTTGTGACCAAGTAAAGTGAATGCTAAAAAATAAAATCCAAAAAATCTTTTTCATATTTACGGAATTAACGCTTACCCATTTTACACAAGGCAGGAGAAGTGATCCGCCAAAATAAAAAACCTCTCATAACTTTAAATAGTCCAAACAATAAAAAACCAAGGAGTAAAAGACTATTGAGGTACTGGATTAAACTTTAACTTTTTCTCAATAGCCATTATCATCTCATTGGCTATATTTTTACCTGTAGCCGATTCGATCCCTTCCAACCCTGGGGAGGAATTGACTTCTAAAAGCAGAGGCCCTTTATTGGAACGGATAATATCTACCCCTGCTACAGCAAGGTTTAGGATTTTGGCTGCCTTCACCGCAAGTTTTCTTTCTTCAGCTGTTATTTTAACTTTTTTTGCCGTTCCCCCTATATGGATATTGGATCTGAACTCTCCTTTGGGGGCAGTACGCTCTATTGAAGCCACTACCTTACCGTTAACCACAAAGCAACGCAGGTCTTTCCCAGAAGCTTCTTTGATAAACTCCTGAACTAAAATATTGGCTTGAAGACTTTTAAAAGCATTAATCACACTTTCGGCGGCCTTGTTGGTTTCCGCAGAAACGACTCCTTTTCCTTGAGCGCTTTGTAGTAGCTTGATAATCAGTGGAGCCCCTCCCACCATATCAATAAGGTCTTTGGTATCCAGTGGTGATTTTGCAAAACCAGTAATGGGAATGTTGATTTTATTGGAAGTAAAAAGTTGACTTGAAAACAGCTTGTCTCTTGATTGAGAAATCGAGGTGTCGGAGTTTAAACAAAAGGCACCTATAGAATCAAATTGGCGCAACAAAGCACAACCGTAAAACGTCATACTGGGACGTATTCTAGGGATAATTGCATCAAGATCATTGATTATGCTTCCTCCTCGATATCGAACTTCGGGGGTGTCGGCATCCAAACGCATATAGCACTGTTGAATGTTGTAAAAACGCATTTCATGTCCACGGGCTATCCCAGCCTCCATCAGTCGCTTATTACTGTAAAGTGTACGATCTGTAGCCAATAAACCAATATTTAATCCTGACTTTCTATACACCAAATAGCTGTACATGGATTTCAACTCATCTTCATTATAATCTCCAAATTTGTATCTCGTGGACGGATTTACTAAAAATCGATCTTGCATAGCTTCCCTTCCCAAGAGCATTCTAAAATCCATTCCATCTCTATTGGCAAGAGTCAATTCAATTTCAAAAGTGTTTTCACCTATAGAGACTGGTACTTGAATCACAAAACGTTTTTCAGATATTCCTGACGAACTCCTAACCATTCTGGTGTCTATAATTTTAGATTCGCATTGAATTGAAAAACTCAAATTATCTTGCAACGGATTGACTTCAAAAGAAACCCAAGATTCACCTCCCCGTTTGAAACGACGGATGTGAGTTGCTTGAATTGAAGATGTTTTTGCTCCCGAGTCAATTCGTGCTTTAATTGCAGGTATTTTTAAGGTTTCAAAACTGCACCACTCAGCACTCCCAATTATTGTTTGTTTTAATGGATCCACAAATTTTAATTTATCTGTTCAGAAAAAATCAGAACAGGCACCTCAGCAGACTTAAATTCGCTTTCAAAGGTCTGAAAATCTTGTTCAATTATCTTGTTTAATTTGGCTCTTTGTGTCCTCCACTCTTTATTGAGATCTTGATGACGATCCAGTGCACCCTGTGTTACTTTGGGATCTTCAGAATCTACAAAGTCTTTGAGATACATCCATTCTGCATTGAGTTTATTATGGAAATTGATCACATCCTGAAACGTCTTTTGATCCGGCTGAATCAAACCTTTTTCCCAGGTTTTTAGCTTCTGATCAATAGATTCTGCTTTTTCTAATAATGATTTATAATCTTCTTGTCCCTCCAGAATCTGAATATAGTGTTGCAGTTGTTTTTGGACTTTTCGCATCGCTGAAACTGAATGGTGCACATTTTTAATGCCTTCTTCAATTTGTGATAAAAGTTGTTGTTGAGTTTCAAAATCTGCAGAGGTGGTTGAAAGGTTGGGATTAGGCATTACGCTTAGGGGCACCTCTTTTTCTATATTGTTATACTTCAATCGTGCTTTGTAATTTCCTGGTGCAACCCGAGTTCCAGCATAGTTTCCGTACACAAAAACTCCCTCTACACTAGGCAGCGGAGCTCTTCGTAAGTCCCAATGAAAACGATTAAACCCTTCTTTTTTTGTAAGTAGTTTTTCAGGACTTGGCCCTCCAGGCCAAGACTTTTGTTTTGTTTCCTTTTTAGAAGTGTAAGTGCGGATTACCTCTGTCCCCTCTAAAATTTCAATCGTTACATCTAGGGAATCTGTAACTTTTGGTATATAGTAGTCTAGTATTACACCTTCTAAAGGATTAGTCCCTTGATTACTGTTTTTGGGAGTGTTTCCAGAGAAGATTCGATACGCAGGTTTTGGAGTTACTAGATGTAATCCTGCCACTTCTTTTTGTTCTTGAATGGGACTAAGATCATCTAAAATCCAAAAGGCACGACCCGCTGTAGCAGCAATCAAATCGTTGTCTTGAATGAACAAATCATTGATCGGAACTACGGGCAAGTTGTTTTGAAATGTTTCCCATTGAGCACCATCAGTGTAAGAGATATAAAAACCGGTTTCTGTTCCTGCATACAATAATCCTGGAACTTTAGGGTCAGCCCTTACTACGCGAGCAAAGGTGTGCGCACCTGAAATGCCTTCCGTAATTAATTCCCAATTTGCCCCAAAATCCTTTGTTCTATAAATATAAGGTGTTAAATCCATGAACTTATAACGCATCAAAGTAATGTAAGCTGTTTCTGCATCATGGGGAGACACTTCAATACTATTTATGATTCCTTCCTCTAGACCGTTGGGGGTTACGTTTTTCCAAGTTTTACCTCCATCTTGCGTAATGTGGATCAAACCATCATCACTCCCTGCCCAAAGCACCTCAGGATCGTGTGGTGAAGTCGCTAAACTCATTAACGTATTGTAATTTTCACCTCCAGCAGCTTCGTTAGTAAAAGGAGTCCCTCCAGGAATTTGCTGTGCTACATTATTTCGGGTTAAATCAGGACTAATTACCTCCCAATCAATTCCTCCATTCTGTGTTTTAAAAACAACATTCCCTGCATGATAGATGGTATTGGGGTCTGAAGGGGTACTTAATATAGGAGCATTCCAATTAAAACGGTATTTAAATTCCTTAGGTAGATTTCCCAATGCGAGTTCAGGATATTCCTTTATTGCTTTTCCTGATTGGGTAGCGCGATGCCAACGCTCTATGATACCTTGATAACACCCTCCATACACAACTTCAGGATTTTTAGGGTCAAATGCAAGGAAGGCGCTTTCACAACCCGCAACTGAATACCAATCTTTCCAGTCAATCCCACTATCGCTGTCGCGACTTTTAATTCCAATGGCAGAGTTGTCTTGCTGTCCTCCATACACATGATAGGGTACTTGAGCATCCGCAATAACACGATAAAATTGGGATGTAGGCTGATTTTGCTGGGTACTCCAGCTTTGCCCTCCATTTAACGAAACGTTGGCTCCTCCGTCGTTGGAGTTGATCATCAACTGATTGTTGTTTGGATGAATCCACAGATGATGATTGTCTCCGTGAGGTGTGGCCATTCGCTGAAAGGTGTTCCCTCCATCAATAGATTTTAAAGCAGGTGCATTCAGAACATAGACCTTATTTTCATCCTGAGGATCGGCAAATATTTCCATATAGTACCAAGAGCGAGTTACGGCAATTCTATCTTTATTTACTTGTTTCCATGTGGATCCGCTGTCATCTGAACGATAAACTCCAGATTTTGCTCCTTCCGCTTCCAAATTAATAAAGACCCTTTTTGAATTTGCTCTTGAAACTGAAATCCCTGCTTTTCCAATGACTTCGGGTAGGCCTTTTTCCAAACGTGTCCAATTTGCACCTCCATTAGTAGTTTTATAAATTCCTGAATCGGGTCCTCCAGAGCGCATTTGCCAAGGAGTTCTTTTGTGATCCCACATAGCGGCATAAAGAATTCTGGGATTGTTCATGTCCATACTCAAGGAAGCAGCCCCTACAAGTTCATTGACATAAAGGACTTTTTGCCAGGTTTTACCACCGTCTTCGGTTTTATAGACCCCACGTTCTTTATTGGGTCCATACTGAGCTCCTTGAACAGCCACATAAAATATATCTGGGTTGGTTGGATGAATTTGAATATTAGCAATATGTCTGGATTGTTCTAAACCAATGTGCTTCCATGTGGCACCTGCGTCCTCAGACTTATATACCCCATCACCCATTGAAGTCATGACACCACGAGCCGCATGTTCTCCCATCCCGACCACAACTACATTGGGGTCACTTTCGGAAACAGCAATGGCACCTACTGTACCTGTTTTAAAATAACCATCAGATATATTCTTCCATTGGATTCCATAGTCTTCTGTTTTCCAAACTCCTCCTCCAGTGCTACCCATGTAAAATACATTAGATTCTTTTACAACGCCAGTAGAAGCCACACTTCTTCCTCCTCTAAAAGGGCCTATATTTCTCCAACTTAGGTTGTTGTATGTTAAAGAGGTTGTGGTTTCTTTATTCTTTGCTTTTCTCTTTTTTTGACTGAAAGTGACTGTGGAGCTCAACAAAAATAAAAGCACCATAGGGAAAGTAATTCTCATAAGTTCAAGTTGAAGGTTGTAATTTTAAAATTTATTCTCACAATTTAGGGAAATATTAGAAAGCGGATGAAAAAAGAAACATTATTCCACATTAAGTCGAGCCCGAAAAAGTCTAGGTCTATTTTTTCCCTCATCCTCAGAACTCAACCAATATTCCTCTTTCGAAATAATCTTGACCGCTTCTATCTGAGCTGGTTTAATAGGAATCAAATACTTTTGAAGTTCTAGATTATCATACCCGTTTTTTCTAAAATTAGGTATTGTGTAAAAAAATTGATCTCCTTCGAAATTGTATCCAGTCATAACCATTAAATCATCTTCTGCACTATAATCTGCAGCGGTGACTAAAGATTGAGTGTCCAGTACAGCTCTGGGTGTAAGGGTATAGTTTCCTGCTATCTTAGGGAAGGTGTAAATTTCAGACTGAAGGGTTTTTCTGTTTTTAGAAAACAAGTGCAATTGATCGCCCACTACTGCAAGTGCTTCTGCATCAAATTCATTTCGAGAGGTTTTAACAAAGGAGGTTTGAGCTTTGTAACGTATCGAAATGGTGCCTTGATGAAAAAAATGACGATCTAAAATATAAATTTTCAGATCTTCACGAGTCGCATAATTATTTCCTGTATCGGCTACATAAAAGTAGTCGGAATCTGCAGCGATATCTTCCCAATCTTTATGTGTTAACTCGTTGAGTTCTATTTCCATTATTTTTTCTCCCTTTTGGCTGAGTATATAAAGCTTGGGTTTGTCACCAGAGTCATTGTGAGTGACCAAATAATCTCCAAAAACTTCAAGACCCGAAGTTTCATTTGTGGATTTTGGTAGCCAAGTGGTTTCTAAAGAAATTTGAGCCGAGCCAAAAAAAGAAAGGAAAAGAAAAGCTGTAAATACTCTCATGATTGATTCTATTTTTTGCAAGATACCCAATAAATATATTCGTAAAAGACCCATTAATTTTTATAACCTAAAATTAATCCCGTATTTTGAATCTGGTTCATTTCAATTTTAACTATGAAAAAAAATCGATTCTATATTTATGGGCTTATATTAATTTGTTTTGCCGCATGTGATAAAGACACTATACGTCAGAGTTATCTGGCGCTAGGTGACAGTTATACCATAGGAGAAAGCGTTGCAGAAAATCTGCGTTGGCCTGTACAATTAGTAGACTCTTTAGCTCAAAAAAATTTGTTTTTAGAGACCCCAAAAATCATTGCACAAACGGGCTGGACTACGGATGAATTAAAAAATGGAATTGATAATTCCAGCTTAAATTATCCTTATGATTGGGTTTCTTTGTTGATAGGAGTCAACAATCAATACCGTGGTAGAAACATTGATGAATTCCGAGAACAATTTGAAATTTTACTTTCCGAAGCAATTGCCTACAGTGGTAATCGAAAAGAGCGAGTGTTTGTTGTATCTATACCCAACTGGGGTGTGATGCCTTTTGCTGAAGGACGAGACCGAGCACAGATCGCCACAGAAATTGATAATTTTAATCAGGTGATTTACGAAATTTGCGCCATTCAGGAAATTGAATTTATTGATATAACCCCCCTGTCCAGAGCAATTGATATCCATCCCGATTGGGTCGCCAAAGATGGTCTTCATCCAAGTGGAAAACAATATTCGGCCTGGGTTCAAGAAATCATTCCATTCTTTTTAAATTCAAAATATGAGTGAATTAGAAACGGCTCAAGCCATGGACGAAAAAGACCCATTGGCAAAATATAGAAATGATTTTGTTCTGAATCCCAACGAAATTTATATGGATGGGAACTCTTTAGGAAAACTCCCTAAAAAAGCCCAAAAAGACGTACAAAATACTGTTGAAAATCAATGGGGGAAAAGGCTTATTCGAAGTTGGAATGAAGTGTGGATGGACTTGCCTTTACGCCTGGCCGAAAAATATGCAACGCTTCTTCATGTCTCAAAAGAAGAGCTTCTTATTGGAGAATCTACCTCTGTGCGTTTGTACCAAGTGCTTCATGCCCTTGTGAAGTCTGACTTATTTCCAAAGCATTTGGGCTCTGACAACTTAAATTTTCCGACCGATCTTTATGTCATGGAAGGAGTTGCTCGGGATTTATTATTGAATCAAATCCTCTACATTGACTACCAACAAGAAATTTATGCTGATTTAGAAATTCTCAAAAACACAATTAAAAAAAACCCTGGTATTTATTGTTTGAGTTTGGTGAGCTATAAGAGTTCTTTCTTATATCCCATGAAAATACTCAACTTGTGGGCTGAGCAACATCAAAGCATTATTATTTGGGATTTGAGTCATGCGGTGGGTGCTGTAGCCATTGATCTTGAAAAAACAGGTAGTAAAATCGCCATCGGTTGTAGTTATAAATATATGAATGGAGGCCCTGGGAGTCCTGCTTTTTTGTTCGTTAAAAAAGAACTTCAAACGCAACTTTTCAATCCCATTCAAGGCTGGTTTGGTCATCAAAATCCTTTTGCTTTTGAATCGGTGTACAAACCGAAACAAGGTATCGATCGATTTGGATCGGGTACCCCTCCTATATTGTCCTTACAAGCTATGGAGGCTGGAGTGGACATTACCTTAAAGGCAGGCATCGAAAGCATTCGAAAAAAAAGTAGGCTTCAATCCCAATTCTTTATCAAAGGGATTCAAGAAAAGTTAGTCCTGTTGCAATACCGATTAGAAAGCCCTACTGATCCCAAACAAAGAGGATCTCATGTGACTCTGTCGCATCCTGCTTCTTGGCAAATTTGTCAAGCCTTACTTCAGGGCAATCCTAAAGTTTCAAAAATAATCCCTGATTTCAGACCCCCTCACTTTATTCGATTTGCGATGACACCTCTTTACACTCGTTTTAGGGATTTGCAAGATGTCCTCAATAGATTGGAAGAAATTATTGTTTCAAAAGAATATCTAAAGTTTGACGACACTAAACCAACGGTTACCTAATTAAATGAAGACATAAAAAAAAGCCTTCAGGAATTATTCCCAAAGGCTATAACCATAAACCAATTCATTATTGAAGAATTGATTTAACAAAATTATAAAATCTTTAAACAATAAAAGGCATTAATCGCAAAGATTATTAACAATTTGATAAGATTAGGCAAATTTATTTGCTATATATATTCTTTAAATTTTCAGTTTTAAATGGCTTTTTTAACTGAACGGGAGTTCCAACTCATGACTTCAAAATGACTTTTAGCAATCATAGAGTCTTTGTCTTGCTTACTCCATGATAAAATTGACTACTGTGATGCCTCATATTCAATTTCCCAATTGGGATTGTCAAGTTTGTTTATCACGTATTTCACTGTGATTTCATCACCTTCCCCAATCTCTTTTAAAGTAAAAATTCGAATGTGTTTCAATTTACCAACCTCAGCGTCTTCTTCAGAAAAAAGGGCTTCACAATTTGGAATTTCATGATGATTGATAAACGCACCAAGAGGAAGTCTGATGTAATGATCTGCAAAACGGGAGTCAAATATATGGGTCATTCCTAAGTCAGTACCCGCAGGAATTTTATCTAAGGCAAAAAGCCCCAGCCCTTCTATCTTACTGGAACGTATCGTCAAAAAATCAGGTAGTGGTCGCCAATTGCTGTCTTTAATCATCCTACAGGCTATTTGAAGTTAAAATTATTAAAATCTGCTCTATTTTACTATAAAAGTGTGTTCAAGTACCTTCTTGGGTGCTGTAATTGCATTCAAGATCCGGAAAGGAAGTGCTACTGATACTTCCTTTTGTTGCGTTTTTACTAAAAGTGAAATGGTACTATTTGCTGGGACAATAAATACGGAAGCCCTTTGATGAAAACTATACGACCCTGTATATTCCAGATGAAAAGGAGCAGCACTTTCGTTGGATACCTCTACCTCCATGATGGTTTTCTTTCCTTTATATTGAGGAGAGCCAAACTTTAGATTTTGCGACACTAGTTTTTCAAGATGGGTTTTCTTACCAATTAGCAAATCCTCGAACCAGATTATAGTGGCTCCTTCAAAAAGGGCTTTTTTCAAAGCTTCTTTGGATTTGTCTTTCACATAGACAAAGGTCATGGGACGATGTCCTCCCTGAGCGATGTGATGTGCCCAGTCTGTAAGTCCATGAATATCAGAAGTTCCCAAAATTGTCAATCCATTATCTAATGCAATTTGTAAAGCTTCTTCGGAAAAGGTGGTTTCATTGACCACTTCTATACCGTGCAATAATTTTTCTTCGATCAGATAGTTGTGAAAAGGTTCTAAGCGAGCAATTCCATCTTTTCTATGGGCATCCCAATTGGGGTGGTTCCAAAATACAAAAGCTTCTTGTTCATTTGCTGCTTGAATTCCAGATAGAGAATCCTTGTGAAGTAACGCATTAGCATCTTTTACAAACACTGCATTAATATGCCCAGGAGGCATCTCACGTGTGATTTCTGAACCATTGATGACTTGAAGCTTCTCTCCTTTTTGAATCATCCCATTGGCAATTTTAAATGATCGGTTGCGATCTGGATGAGGAATATCTTTCGCATGAGGTTGATATTCCAAGTGTTCTGTCATAGCAATTAAGTCTAATCCTTCTCTCCGTGCTTCTTCAACTCGGATGCTAGGCCATACGGCTCCATCAGAAAAAACTGTGTGGATATGAAGATCGGTACTCAACCATTGATACCCTGATTCTGCATTAAAAAAAGGGCTTTGTCCTTGTCCGAAATAACTTAAAAGCAACAGAACCAAAGTTAAAAACGTGGAGAAAAAATTAAATTTCATGAAATTTATTGAGTTTAAAAGTTTCCCTTAAAATTAGGTTTTAAAATTTATAAAACAATATTGTGTTCCATAATCTGTTTTTTAAATATTGGTCCGTTGCTTTTAGAATAGTATTTTTTTGAAATCCAGAAACCATGCTAAGCTGCTCACTGAATTTAAATCGAAATCCGAGAAAAGTCCAATTCTGATTAAACTTAAAAGGAATTCCTTGAGGATTCATGATTGTAAATATTTCATCATAAGCCACTAAATTCCAAAGAACTTTGGCATCTGCTTTGGACAAGGTTTTTTGATACGTCAATCTGAATCTCAATCTACTAGAAAAATCAAAGCTTCGCAAGCTTTTATTCTTTTGAAGAGGACGTTCTTCCTGAAAACGATGTTCCAAACGAATCCAAGTGCTAAATGAAGATTTTTTTAAGGGTATGCTCACTTGTACTTGCTCCCATATATTGTGTTCTCTTCTTACTCTAGGATCTGCTGTAACGTCTTGATCAAAATTTTTTATATAGGTATATCCCCCGCGCCATGAAACGTTTTTGGAAGCTTTATAAGACAATTGAGGCCTGAAAAGTTGTTGATTCCATGTGTTAAAATAGGATATGGTTCGCAAATGTAGTTCAGTCCGAAAACTCAACTTATCGGATAGTGGAAAGTCCAAAAAAGTAGCATTCCATATTCCCTTGACCTTGTCATATTCTTGAGCATTTAGGGGGTATAACGATCCTAGTATAAGAACTAGGATGAGTGTCTTTTTAATCATTTTTATTTATATCTACGCATTAATCCTTCTTGAGTGACCGAGGCCACCATTACTCCATTTTTATCAAAGATACTTCCTCTTGAAAAACCACGAGCATTTGATGCACTTGGACTTTCAATAGCATACAACAACCAGTCATCAATTTTAAAATCCCGATGAAACCACAAGGCATGGTCTAAACTAGCATAATACATTTTTGCATCCATCAGTTTTTCTCTGTGGGGTAATGTGGCTGAAAGCAAAAGACTGTAGTCCGATGCAAAAGCCAAAATTTGATGTTGCAACGGAAGGTCTCCTTGAATTTTATCTTTTATTCGGAACCAGATATGTGCCAAGGGAAGTGAATTTTGAGTTTGTAAGTAAATCGCTTTATCCACAGGCTTAAATTCAAAAATCTGAGGATGTGCCTTCATCAATCTAAGAAAACGCTCAGGATCTTGTTGTTGCAAGCCTTCAGCCTGTTGAATGTCGGTCAATAAGAGTTCAGGAGTCAATACATTTGGCATGGGAATCTGGTGACTTTCTCCTTCTTCTTTGATGTGGAAAGAAGCTGCCATATTAAAAATGGCTTTCCCCTTTTGAAAAGCAACTACACGACGTGTGGTAAAACTTCTTCCGTCTCGAATGGCATCTACATGAAAATCAATTGGAATATTGATGTCTCCTCCTAAAATAAAATACCCATGCATGGAGTGTGCGATTCGATCTTTTGGCACGGTCTGATAGGCGGCATGAAGCGATTGACCCAATACTTGACCTCCAAAAACACGTCCCCATGCAGTTTTATAATTATGCCCGATGAAATGGTAATCGTCTTTTTTTTCTAAGGTCAATAAATCAATTAATTCTTGACTAGTTATCATATCGTTTGTGCTAAGGTTAATGTTCTTCCAAAGATCAGTTCTTCCATCATTTTTTGGAGTTTTGAACTTTGAATTGATGGTTTGATTTAATTGACCCGTTGGGTCCAAATTTCATGCATTGGATCTCCCTTACTACTTTTCCCTTGATGGTGCCAATCAGAACCTTGGAGACTGTATTGAAAAGGGAGAACACGTCCTACGCTTTTATTGTTTCTGGAAAAGAATTCAATGTTTTCTGTGTAGGTGCCATTTTCAGCTGTGTAAAACCCTCCTCCAGTTCCAAAGAACTGAAAGGTCTCTGTATTGAAAGAAATCCACTGAAAATGCCCATCTTGTAGAAATTTCATGGTTTTTCTTGGTCTTGTAGTGTCTCTTCTCTGTGCTCCTTCGTCTGTCATTCTCCCTGCCATAAGCCATTTTCCGTTTAAGTCGATTGCTTTGTTGGTGGATTTTTTCCAGGTATCTTCCCAAACCAACTGCAACGTTTTTACGCTGTCCTTTTCATGATTGGAATTAAATTCAAGAGCGACTTGATAGGTATTGTCCTTCTTAGTATAAAATCCTCCCCGGGTTAGAATAAATTCTGCAGGATTTGAAATAAATTGAGTTTCAACAAGATAGTTGTCATCCATCATAATTCTGTGAGTGATCGTTTTTCCTTCTTTTTCAGAGCTGAATGTGTAAACTTGAGCATTTGAAAAGCAAAAAGAAAGAAATGCACCCAAAAGGATTCTATTTTTCATAGTGTTCAGTTTAAAAATTTAATTTCTATAATTTAAGGCGGGTTTTCGATCGCCCAACATAGGCACATATTTAAAATCAGCCCCTCGTTTTTCTATAAATTCCTTTTTTGCCGTTTCGATCGCCTTGGGGTCGTCCAAAAGTTGCATTCCAGTGAGCGCAAGGGTTTTTGCAGCCACCATCATTCCTTTGATTCCAATACTTGTTCCCCCCGCAGCCACAGCTTGCCAGCTATGGGAAGATGTCCCAGGAACCCATGTAGCCGCTCGAAGTCCCACCGTGGGGACGGCAAAACTGACATCTCCTACATCCGTAGAGCCTCCTGCTTTTGAACTGCTACTGTACGGAGCAACACCCTCCACATATTTTGAATCTAAGGGAACACCTAAGCTCTCCGCAATTTTTTCTGCAAAGGCTTTTTCCTCTTCAGAATAGGTATATCCTCCTATGGTTTCTAGATTTTTATGCACTCTTTTTTGCAAACTTTCAATATGTAACAATTCATGTGTCCCTCCTATCATTTCATATTCCATAGTGGTTCCTGTACCCATAGCAGCACCTTTGGCAGCATCCACAATACGGTCAAAAACACTAACCACCTCACTCCTGGTGAGGTGTCTTGCATAATAATATACTTCTGCAAAGTCGGGAACTACATTAGGTGCATTTCCTCCTTGGGTGATTACATAGTGTATGCGGGTACTCTCTGTTGTATGTTCACGCAACATATTGACCATCGCATTCATTGCCTCTACACCGTCCAATGCGGAACGTCCTTTTTCAGGAGCCCCAGCGGCATGCGCTGAAACCCCATAAAATCGAAATTTAGCGGATTTATTGGCCAGTGCAGGACGGACACTCGCAGAATTCTTACTGTCTGCATGCCAATGTAAGGCCACGTCCACATCATCAAAAAGACCAGCTCTGGTCATATATACTTTCCCTGAACCTCCTTCCTCAGCAGGACACCCATAAAATTTTACTGTTCCAGAAATCTTTTCATTCTCAATATAGTTTTTGAGTGCAATTGCGGCAGCGGCTGAAGCCGTTCCAAACAAATGATGACCGCAAGCATGTCCTGCTTTCCCATTATTACTCAACTTATAAGGTACCGCTTGTTGTGATAATCCAGGAAGTGCATCATACTCCCCCAATATCGCAATAACGGGGCCTCCAGAGCCGTAGGTAGCTACAAAGGCTGTGGGAATATCGGCTACACCCGCTTCAATTGTGAAACCTTCTTCAGACAAGGTTTTTTGTAACAGAAGACTGCTGCGCTCTTCTTGATATCCCATTTCTGCATAAGACCAAATGTCTTGAGCAACAGATTCGTAATGGTCTTTATGAGCGTCTAAGGAAGTTAAAACTCGGTTATATTTTTTTTGACTTATCCCTAAAGTACAAGTTAATGCTAGGGCTAGAAAAGTGATAAATCTCATAGTTTTAAATTTGTTTTAAAATTCAAATGTATTAATTTAGAATGTTGAATCCTATAGCTTAAGTAAGATAGGGTTCTAAATTAATTTACCTAAAATCTGACTTTTGAAAACTCCTAAAACATCAACAAGGTAAATCCCGAAGAGGTAAGTCGTGCCGCCAAAAAACAGATGCTGAGTGACCAACTCAAATCGTTGTGACAGGTAAAGAAATTAAAATGCTAGACAATTTAGAGCAAATTTCCCTAGATGGAAAACCGCTTAAAGTACCGAATTGCACTGAATTAAATCCAAAAATTGACGAAAAACAATTTCAGTAACTTACTCTCTAGGAAGATTTGCTCCTGTGGAGTCGCTTTTTTTCGGTCACTAAATACACCCCTAATAAAATAAAGGCACAACCCACCCATTGCAATAATGTAAACACTTCTCCATCTAATACCCCCCATCCAATGGCAACTATTGGCAATAAATAGGTGATCGAAATCGAAAACACAGGAGACGAAATGGCAACCAACTCATTGAACATGACTTTCGCCAAAGCAGTTCCCAAAAAAGCTAGAATAAAAATATAGCCCAAAGCAATACTAACCTCATTTCCTTGAGTGGTTTTAGCCCAAGGGAAATCAGAAAAGCTTAAAATCAAAAGAGCGGGAAATACTATGGCCAAAAAATTCCCTAAAGCAATCGCCAATGCTGAAACTCCCGCTAACCTATATTTAATTACATTGACATTGATCGCATAACAGCATGCTGCAAGTACTACCAAAAAAGCATACCAACTTTCCGATCCTGTATTGATTTGGAATTCGTTGGAAACCAAAATTAAGGTGCCTCCAAAACCAATCAAAACACCTAAGATTTTTCCCCATTTAAATGATGACCCAAAAAATACAATTCCGACAAGTAATGTGAACAATGGGGTCATACCGTTCAATACCGCAGCTACAGAAGAATCGATTACGGTTTCTGCAAAAGCAAACAAGTAGCTAGGAAAAAAAGTGCCGAAATAACCCGTAAAAACAATCCATTTCCAAGCAGATTTAGGAATTTTTCTCAATTGTTTCCAGCCAAAAATGAGAAGAATACATGTTGTCATTAGAATTCTGATAGAACCTAATTGGAGCGGGGACAATCCCACTAATCCCTTTTTAATAAGTATGTAAGAACTTCCCCATATTAAAGAAAGCAAAATGAGATATACCCATTTCTTGATTGAAGTATTCATAGCGATACAAAATTGCATATTTTTAGGTAAGCATCTATTGCTAAATCCTTATTTTTGAAAAAAAACTTAACACATGAAAAAAGCGCTTCTCGTTTTTTTATTTATCGGTTTCGTTTTTACTAGCTGTAAAAATGGAAATACAGACAATATTGTGACTGTTTCTACCAATGACAAAACCCAAAGTACCTTACCTAAAGCAATAGAGGAAAAGGCTTTTGCCAAATTGAGTATTGATGGTATGACTTGTGCCATTGGTTGTGCAGCTACCATTGAAAAAAAACTGAATCAAACTACAGGAGTCGCTTCTGCAACAGTGGATTTTGAATCCAAAACCGCTTGGGTCATTTACGATGCAAAAGTGATGGGGCTTGAGAAAATCAGTGAAGTGGTCAAAGCCACAGGGCCTTCCTATAAAGTCACCTCAATAGAGCAAGTCCAAAGTTTAAATCCCTAATACCTACTCCCACTCTAGGGTTTCCATTAAATGAATGATGTCATTTTGTAAATAACTAATGGCTGGATATATAGAATCATAATTGGGTCGAGCATAAAAATAGAGTGATCCTACTAAAAAGTGATTCAGACTGTCAGTCAAAAAAAACTGGTATTGAGATGCTGCATTGCCTACAACCGAAAACAAGGTTCCATACACCCTTTTTTCTTCGTTTATAAATAATTTTTCTGGAATAGACTCTGCTTTAGATATATGCTTGTATGGCAACTGATATGCATCATTCAGCAGCGAGTCTAAATTTTTTTTTATAGAACTGTAATTGAGATATAATGTTGCCTTCATCTGAGGATAGACCAATCGCGGTGCGGATTTGTTTTCCGCATTTACAAGCGCCTGACGATTGTACTCAAATGAAAAATAGGGTGAATTGTTTGTCTGTTGATATTCAGATTTTGGGTATTCCAAACGAAGATAGGCAGTTGGTTTGGGTTGTAGGTCTTCATTACATTGTGTCAAAACCAATAAAAACAAAATCCATTTTCTCATTGGTCTTATTTAGAGTCTTTAGGGAGCAATACTTTGACCTGCTTGATTCGCAATTGGTCCAATTCTTCGACGACAAAAAGGTATCCTTCAAATGGAATTTTTTGTCCTCTTTTTGGAAATTTTCTTGTCATTTCTAAAATCAATCCGGCAAGGGTTTCTGCCTCTCCTTTTACGGAATCAAAAAATGATGTATCCTCCAAATTGATAACCTTATAAAAATCTTTTAAACCGATTTTTGCTTCAAATACATAGGTGTATTCATCCAACTTGGAATAACTCAAATCTTGTTCGTCAAATTCGTCACTGATATCTCCTATTATTTCTTCCATAATATCCTCCAAGGTGATCAACCCTGAAGTACCCCCATATTCATCAACTACAATAGCAAGGTGATTTTTCTTTTGTTGAAATTCCTTGAGGAGATCGTCTAATTTTTTGTTTTCAGGAACATATAGGGGTGGCTTTAATAGCTTTTGCCAGGAATAATTTGATTTCTTTAAATGAGGAAGTAAGTCTTTGATATATAAAATTCCTTTGATATTGTCTTTTTTTTCGCTGTACACTGGAATTCTAGAATAGCCTTGCTCTAAAATCAAAGGGATCAATTCTTTGAAACTTATGTCCTCAGAAAGGGCAAACATATCTATACGAGGACACATGACTTCGCGGGTATCGGTACTTCCAAAATTAACAATCCCTTCTAAAATCCGCTGTTCGTCTGAGGTGGTTTCTTCGTCATCCGTAAGTTCAAGGGCTTGTGAAAGTTGATCTACTGAAAGTTGATTTTTTTTGTCTCCAAGACGTTTTTCTAAAAAAGTAGTCGTTTGACTCATGGGGCCAGTAATCCAAAATAAAACAAAACGATCTAGGAATTTAATGAGTGGGGCCATACGTATAGAAAAAGCCAAGGCATTTCTATTGGCATACACTTTGGGTAAGATCTCTCCAAAAATTAATATCAATGTGGTGATAATACCCACCTCGATAAACAAAAGTACCAAGGGATTGTCTATTTCATCAAAAAGGGTTTTGCTGAGAAGTGTAAATAAAAGTACAATGGCAATATTGATGAAATTATTCGCCACCAAAATAGTTGCTAATAGACGCTTTGGTTTCCGCAAAAGGGAGATTACTGATTGAATTGCAGGGTTGGGCTCCTCATTTTCAGAATCCTCTAAAGACTTTAGTTGAAGTGAAAAAAATGCAACCTCTGTTCCTGAAATCAACGCAGAACACATCAATAAGAAAAGAACTAAAAAGGATTGAACCCATGTCACATCAAGTGTTATAACAAGGGTAGTTAAAAAAGGTAACGGGTCAGGATCCAATCGGTTTCTTATTAAAAGGGTAAATCGTCTGTATTTTCTGGAGGCGTTTCCTCTACACTTGGTTTAACAGGAGCATCTGAAGGAGGCACTGCTGGAGAAACCTCTTTTTTTGTGGTAAGAAAAGTAAATTCATTGACGTTGATTTCTGTAGAATATCGATCTACACCATCTTCACCCGCCCACTTTCGTGTTTTGATTCTACCTTCTACATAGATTCGATCTCCCTTACTCAAGTATTTCTCACAGATCTCCGCAGCCTTGTTCCGAACTACAATATTATGCCACTCGGTATTGGTTACTTTTTCTCCTGTACTTTTGTTGGTATAGGATTCGTTTGTTGCTAATGGAAAACGACCTATAGATCCTCCCCCTTCAAAATAATGCATTTTAACATCATCTCCTAGGTGTCCAATTAGCATAACTTTGTTTAATGTACCGCTCATAGTTTATAAGGATTTGAGTTATAAAAAAGTAAATTTAAGCATCAGCCTTGAAATTCAAAACAATTCTTCATAAAATTTTGAATTACCACAGGTACGGCTCTTTTATTTAAATCCCCAACCGAAAGTCCCTTCTCTTGTAAAATCAAAGATGGAACAATCCAAAAAAACACAAAAAGCTTTTGGTGAGATAGTTTGTGGATTATAGGTGTTTTATTCCAGAGTTTTAGGGATTTTAGATCGAGTTCTATTTCCAGTTCTGGTGGCAAATGACTCACAAAAGCCTTTTTACTTTTCATCATTTTAGAGGTTTCTACCAAGGGAAACTGAAAAAGATTTTGCCAAATTCCTTTACCTTGTCTTTTTTCGAGCAATATTTTACCATTTTGATCCTGAATAACAAGATAATTAAAATGACGCTCGGTCACCTTGATTTTTCGACCCTTTACCGGTAATGATAGAATTTTATTCTGATTGAAAGCCACACATTTTTTGGCAAAGGGGCATTGGGTACAAAAAGGATTTTTGGGTGTACATTGTAAGGCTCCAAACTCCATTAACGCCTGGTTAAAAGTTCCCGGTTGAGTTCCATCCATCAAAAGCGCAGCTTTGGTTTTAAATTCACCATGTGCAAAACGGTCATTTATGGGTGTTTGAATTCCAAAGTAACGTGATAAAAAACGATACACATTACCATCTACAACAGCTTCAGGCAGATTGAAACAAATAGAGGCAATTGCGCTTGCAGTATAATCCCCTACACCCTTAAGCGCTATGAGTCCTTCAAAAGTATTAGGGAATGTGCCTTTACAGTCATTATGAATATGACGAGCCGTATGATGTAAATTTCGGGCTCTGGAATAATACCCCAAACCTTGCCACATTTTTAAAACTTTATCTTCATCTGCCAATGCCAAATCTTTGACTGTGGGAAAAACTTTTATAAATCGTTCATAATAAGGAGTGCCTTGGACAGTACGGGTTTGTTGAAGGATAATTTCCGAAAGCCAAACCTTATAGGGCTCTTTGGTCTTACGCCATGGAAAAGGACGTTTATTTTCTGAGTACCAGCTTAGCAAAATATCTGTCCAAGTCAAATTTCAACCTCTTTTAAAAATCGTTTTGTTTTCAAGCAAGTATAATATAAAAACTTTACTCAGAGCATTTTATAATATAAAATTAATATATTTGCAGGCCTTAAATTTTTTAGCATTAAAAGAAAAATATGACTAAAGCAGACATTGTATCTAATATTTCAGAAGAGCTAGGGATAGATCGAGCTGATGTGCAAGCCACAGTTGAAAAATTCATGAAAGAGGTAAAAGGTTCTTTAGAAAAAGGAGAGAATGTGTATTTGAGAGGATTTGGAAGTTTTATTATCAAGACACGTGCTGAAAAAACAGGACGTAACATTTCTAAAAATGTAGCGATAAAAATTCCAGCTCATAACATTCCTTCATTCAAGCCCGCCAAAATTTTTGTGCAAGGGGTTAAGTCTAAAGTTGCCGTATCAAAATAAGTTTTAACTAAAAAATTAAACATAGCATATGCCAAGTGGTAAAAAACGAAAAAGACACAAGGTAGCGACGCATAAGCGAAAAAAACGCCGTAGAGCGAATCGCCACAAGAAAAAATAGTGTTCGGCAAAACACTTAAAAAATTTACCAAACGTTCATTGAAATGCAGCATCAAAAGTTGACTGCTGCTTCAGGAAAATCCTGAAAATATTGTTTAATCCGTCACCACGAAAAATATCGTGAGGACACAAAATATATCAGAGTGAATAAAGAATTAATTATACGTTCGCATTCCTCTGCTGTTGATTTTGCACTGCTCAAGGATGGAAAATTAATTGAGCTAAACCAAGAAGTTGAAGACAACAAGTTTTCTGTAGGCGACATTTTTGTCGGAAAAATCAGAAAAGCTGTTCCTGGGTTAAATGCCGCTTTCGTCGATGTAGGCCATGAAAAAGATGGATTTCTACATTACCACGATCTCGGTCCAAAACTCCCTTCTCTTGTTAAATATATTAAACAGATAAGCACAGGTAAAAACAAAGATTATCTATTAAAACAATTTCGTTACGAAAAAGATATCGACAAAGACGGAAATATCGGAGACACTCTTTCTCCTAAACAAACCGTTTTGGTTCAAGTTGTTAAAGAACCGATATCAACCAAAGGACCTCGATTGAGTTCTGAAATTTCGCTTGCAGGCCGATTTATGGTCCTCATGCCTTTTTCGGATCGTGTCTCGATTTCTCAAAAAATTGAAGACCGAGCAGAAAAAACAAGACTGAAAAAACTTGTACAAAGTATCCGTCCCAAAGGTTTTGGACTGATTATCCGTACGGTAGCTGAAGGTCAAAAAGTTGCTGCTCTCGACGCAGATATCCAACAATTGTTAACCCGTTGGAAAAATTTGTCTGCCAAGTTGAAACAAATTGATAAATACCCCACCAAGGTATTGAGTGAAATCAATCGTTCATCAAGTATCCTTCGCGATATTTTTGACGATAGCTTTACTGGGATCCACGTAGATGATGCAGAAATGCAAACTGAAATTCAAGACTATCTCGAAACGATAGCTCCTGATAAAAAATCAATTGTAAAACTGTATGAAAATCATCTTCCTATTTTTGAAAAATTTGGGATTGAACGTCAGATAAAAGCTTCCTTTGGAACAACCGTTTCCATGCAAAAAGGAGCCTATTTGGTCATCGAACATACGGAAGCCTTACACGTTATTGACGTCAATAGCGGCAATCGATCCAATCGTTCTAAAAGCCAAGAAGAAACAGCCATGGAGGTCAACCTCATCGCTGCTTCAGAAATCGCAAGACAATTGCGTCTGCGAGATATGGGAGGTATTATTGTAGTCGATTTTATCGACTTAAATTCCAATGCCAATCGGAAAAAGCTTTTTGAACACTTGACTAACGAAATGAGTACGGACAGAACTAAACACAAAATTCTTCCGCCCAGCCGTTTTGGTCTCATTCAGATCACACGCCAGCGTGTACGACCCGAAATGAACATCAAAACCATGGAGCCCAATCCCAACGTCAATGGGGAAGTAGAAGCTCCAATTGTACTAATTGACAAAATCAACACAGAGCTTAGTAAGATTACTAAGAACCAACGCAACCAAAAGGAAAAAATATTTTTACATATTCACCCTTTTGTAGCTGCCTACCTTTTGAGCGGGAATCCATCCCAACGTTTAAAATGGTATTTTGAATACAAAAAGTGGATCCGAATTGTTCCACGCCATGCTTATCAATATTTGGAGTTCCGCTTCTTAAACAAAGACCGCAGAAGACTCCAGTCTTAATATCAAACCGCAGCCCAAAAGGCTGCGGTTTTTTTTTGACCTTTAAGCAAACTATTTCATTTATCTTTAGAAGAATGAAAACCCCCAGTAAAAATTTAATGGCTTGGAAAGCAAAGGGAAAGTACTTAAGGGTAGGGTTTCAAAACTGGAATATCTTTGTTCAAGATTTTGGTAATACCGATGCGCTTGCAATGGATACCTTACTTATTCTACACGGTTTTCCAGAATCTTCCTATTCTTTCCACGCTGTAATCCCAGGGCTGCAAAAGTATTTCAAACGTATTGTCCTTTTTGATTTTATCGGTTTTGGGTGGAGTGACAAGCCTGAAACTAATTTTTCTTATTCGCTTATGGAACAAACTGATATCGCTTTAGGGGTTTGGGATCAGTTGGGGGTAGACGGAGGGCATCTAGTTGCTCATGACATGGGAAATAGTGTGGCTACGGAATTGGCTGCGAGACATGTACAAGGACTCTTACCAAAATCTCTCAATGAGAAAATTTTGAGCTATACACTTACCAATGGTAGTATTTTTTTAAAACTTGCTCGTTTGCGAATTACACAGAAATTACTTCTCTCTCGTTGGGGCTCAAAATTAAAATGGATTGTATCCTACACCCTTTTTAAACATCAAATTAGAAGTGCACATGGAAACAAAGGTTTACATGAAAACGAAATTCAATCCTTATGGGAGGGGTGCTGTTTGCAAGACGGACATTTGAAAAATCATTTAACCATAAAGTACATTAAAGATAGGAGACGCTTTGAACAATCTCGCTGGCTTCCAGCGCTAACCCAATTGAAAGTTCCTGTTCACTTCTGCTGGGGTGCAGATGATGCTGTAGCTAGAATTCAAATTCCGGAATTTGTAAAAGCACACTATTGCCCTCAAGCGAAACTATCTGTCATGCCTAATGTGGGTCATTTTTGTCAATTGGATGCACCAGAGCTTTGGGTAGAAACTTTATTAGGGTTTTATAAGAATGAACGCTTTTAGCCATGATAAAAAAACAATCCATAACCGTTGCAGAAGCTCAAAAAAAACTGGAACATTACTGTGCCTATCAAGAGCGTTGCCATAAGGAGGTAAGTGCAAAACTGAAAGAATTGGGTATGATCCCTGCCGCTATGGATACCATTATTTCTCAACTTATTCAAAACGACTACCTGAACGAAACTCGTTTTGCCCAAAGCTTTGCACGAGGAAAGTTTCGCATCAAGAAATGGGGTAAAAATCGGATTTTACGCGAGCTCAAATTACGTCACATTTCAGATTACAACATCAAAATGGCAATAAAGGAGATTTCTGATACCGACTATGAAAGTACCTTTTATCAACTTTTTGAAAAGCGCAAACAGGAAGTCTCTCATTTGTCAAAATCTGAACAAAAAAATAAAATCCTCTCCTACCTTTCTTATCGCGGTTGGGAACACCAACGTATTTACAACGCGTTAAATGAAATTTTCTAAAATTGGTATATCAATGAAAACCTAGCATTGCGTCCTGGCATGGGAACCAAGTTAGTCTCAGAATACTCCTGATTGAAAAGGTTGTAAACAGCGGCTTGAAATTGAAACGATTTAAAATTCCAAATTACATTGGCATCCACTACAGTATAGCCTTCTACTTGTGGGCGCTGAGCGTATTTCAATCCTAGAAAGCCTTGAAGCTTAGATGTAATTGTAGATCTGTAGGACGCTGTAAAATGATGCTTTAAGGAGTTAATACTATAGCGAGAAAAGTTTACAGCCACCTCTCTTAAATCATCCGTCAGATAGGTATAGCCCAACTGAAGGTTTTGAGATTTTGTATTCCAAACAAAAGGAAAATTTATTTCGGTTTCAAAACCCCGACTGTCTAAAGTTTGAATGTTGGTGGCCTCCCAGAGTGCTTCTTCCGTAGGTTTGACATAGTCAATCAAATTCTCGGCACGTCGGTCAAAATAAGCTGTATAAAAACGGAAGGAAGGAGCGTTATATCGAATCCCTAATTCTGTTGCCAGTGCTTCTTCTGGTTTTAAATTTTCATTCCCAACTGTGGTCCGATCTGCATAATACAAATCTGTATAGGTAGGGATACGATAGGTATAACCCAAGTTTGCATAGGCATTCCAATGGTTGCTAATCTCATAACCAAGGTCAATGCCAGGATAGGTAAAACCTCCAAAATCTGAATAAAAATTGACTGCAACTCCTGGAGTCAGATTCAATCGTTTGCCCAAACGAAAGTGTTGCTCCAAAAAGAAGGTTGCCAATTGACGCGTACGGTATCCTAAATTATTGCTGGCAATAGAAACCCTGGAAACCTCTACACCAAGGCCTGTGATTCCCCAACTAGAAGTATAGCTGCTGTTTAAAGCAGCACCAAGTTTATGCGTTATATGCCAATTTTCATATACTTCGGGTTGGGCTCTAAGAAACAAGTAATGATCTTGTCCCCTTCGCCAATAAATATTGGGTTTTATAATCCAATTTCCTTTTTGAATTTTAGATTGTAAGGCAATGAGGCTTGCTTCTGTTTCTTCGTATTGATCTTTAGCCTCTGGAGAAGCATAAAAACCATTCGCTCCAAATTTCCTTCCCGAAAAAAAGGCAAGTACTTGTACGGGCAACTTTTTGTTCTCTGCTACACTTGCTTTGATATATGCCGTGTGATTTTTAAAATCAGTATTGTATCGGTATCCATCTGAAGAAATAGTAGAAAAATGGGTGAAAATTCCTCCGTTTTCGTTGCGTTTACTCAGACTTAGGCCTCCTTGTAATTGACTATAAGAACCTGCCCCAATTTGAGCAGTCCCCCCAGTTGTTATTTCTTTTTTGGTTACAATATTTACTGCTCCAGTAAAAGCATTTTGTCCAAAAACACGAGCAGCAGGACCTTTAATGATTTCTATGCGTTCTATCGTTTCTAGTGGAGGAAGAAAATTCAAACTATGGTGACCCGTTTGGGCATCGTCTAATTTGATTCCATCAATAAGAAGTAAGGTTTGATCAAAACTTCCGCCTCGAATATATAAATCTGCCTGTGCTCCAGAGACTCCTCTTCTGCGGATGTCAACTCCAGAAATTTGCTGGAGTGCATCTGCAACGGCTAATGCACCCGTAGCTTTTAATTCTTCAGAAGAAATAATTTGAATCGTTCGCGTGTTCTCTGAAAAGGGAATCTCAATTCTAGACGAAGAAACAACGACTTCTTTGAGGTTGTATTGGGTTGGGATAGAATCCTGTTGGGCATTCAATAAATACACCGATAAAATCGATATTAAAAATAGAGGCTTCATTTGGGTGGGGGCTTAAAAAAAGTTGGATTATGTTTGAGTTCTTACTCGGTCAAAAGAATGACTTTATTACCACTTAGTTCAACCGCACCAGATTGTATATCCAAATAGGTCATATTTCCATCTTGCATAAATTTGGATTGGTGGGCTTCGTTCAGGGAAATGGATCCTTGAATTTTAACTTGTCCTGCCACTAAAGTAGAAACGATAGGTGCGTGGTTATTAAGTATTTGAAAAGAACCAGAGTTACCTGGTACCGTTACACTTTCTACTTCCCCACTAAAAAGAAGGGCTTCAGGAGAAACGATTTCGAGTTCCATGCTTTATACTTCAGCTAACATTTTTTCACCAGCCTCAATGGCTTCATCGATAGTTCCCTTCAAGTTAAAGGCAGCTTCTGGAAGGTGGTCCAATTCACCGTCCATAATCATATTAAACCCTTTGATGGTGTCTTTAATATCCACCAAAACTCCTGGGATTCCAGTAAACTGTTCTGCTACATGGAAAGGTTGAGATAAGAAACGTTGTACACGTCTAGCGCGTGATACAGCTAATTTATCTTCTTCGGAAAGTTCGTCCATACCTAGGATGGCAATAATGTCTTGCAATTCTTTATAGCGTTGTAAGAGCTCTTTTACTTTTTGAGCACACGAATAATGCTCATCACCTAGAATTTCAGGAGTCAAGATACGAGAGGTAGAATCTAAAGGATCTACCGCTGGATATATTCCCAACTCGGCAATTTTTCTTGAAAGTACTGTAGTTGCATCCAAATGGGCAAATGTAGTAGCTGGTGCAGGATCTGTAAGGTCATCAGCAGGAACATAAACCGCCTGAACCGATGTAATCGATCCTTTTTTGGTAGAAGTAATACGCTCTTGCATGGCACCCATTTCTGAAGCTAATGTAGGTTGATATCCCACCGCAGAAGGCATACGTCCTAATAATGCGGATACTTCAGAACCTGCTTGGGTAAATCGGAAAATATTATCTACAAAAAACAATACGTCTTTTCCTTGTCCATCCCCTGCACCATCCCGAAAATATTCTGCAATAGTCAGTCCTGAAAGTGCTACACGAGCACGAGCTCCTGGAGGTTCGTTCATCTGGCCAAAAACAAAAGTGGCCTTAGAATCTTTCATGGCCTTTTTATCCACTTTTTTGAGGTCCCATCCGCCTTCTTCCATGGAGTGCATAAAGTCATCTCCGTACTTGATAATTCCAGACTCTAGCATTTCACGAAGTAAGTCATTCCCTTCTCGGGTACGTTCTCCTACTCCTGCAAATACTGAAAGTCCTCCGTGCCCTTTGGCAATGTTATTAATTAGTTCTTGAATCAAAACTGTTTTTCCTACACCAGCACCACCGAAGAGTCCAATTTTTCCTCCTTTTGCGTAAGGCTCAATAAGATCAATGACTTTAATTCCCGTAAATAGTACTTCAGTAGAAGTAGAAAGATCTTCAAAGGCAGGTGCATCACGGTGAATAGGGAGACCGTTTTCATTGTCCTTAGGAAGGTTTTCCATTCCATCAATTGCATCTCCAATCACATTAAACAAGCGTCCATATATTTCATCGCCTATAGGCATTTGTATCGGACTGCCAAGGGTAATGGCTTCTGTTCCTCGGCTTAAACCATCTGTAGAGTCCATAGAGACCGTTCTTACTGTTTCTTCGCCAATATGGGACTGAACCTCTAGGATAAGTTTAGAACCATCCTTTTTACTGATTTCTAAAGCGTCGTAAATTTTGGGAAGTGGATTGTTTTCACCACTAAATTCTACGTCTACAACCGGGCCGATAATCTGAGAAACTTTACCTGTACTTTGAGCCATTTTAATCTACTTAATATTAGTTTTTTAGGTCGAAATTATGAGATGCAAATATATGGGGTTCCTATCAAAAATCCGATACTTAACTCTTTTTTATTATAATTTTTTAACTCTAACAATCCTTTGGGTTTCAATAAAAAAAGGGGCTTGTAAGCCCCTTTTATTTCGGTATTTTTCAAATATTAAAACCCGTAACGCAATCCGATGTAATAGGTTGATCCAACGAGACCCGCTCCAGGAGCAGCATAATATTCGTCTCCAAATAAATTTGTCCCACCAATTTTAATATTAAAATCTTTTATGGTAAGGTTTATTTGCGCGTCCACTAGATTTCTGTCTGGAACAATTCCGTCAAAATAACTGCTCTCCCAGAGGAAAGATTCCAAATATTTATAATTCAATCCAAACCCAAAGTTTTTGAATAGGTTGTTATTGGAAAGAGAAACTTTGAATGTATTCTCAGGTGTATTAAATCCCGTTTCAAAATCTGGGTATGCTGTTTGATCAAAGTCTATCGTGGCGTTGGTATAACTTATCCCAAAATTAAAATCATCAAAAGTGGTGTCCAATCCGATATTAAATCCAGAAGATTTTACATCAGCATCGGTATTGGAGTCAATCGCAACAACAGTAAATTGCCCCTGCGTTAAAGCTATAACACTTGCAGGGATGTCTACTCCAACAGGAGAAAATGCAGCAGGAATTATTTGTGTCCCAGCGACATCACCAACATGTGGAGTGGCTACAGTTTGACTTGCAATAAAGTTGTCATAATCATTTAAATAATAGCTCGCGTCTATATAGATTTTCCCGATTTTTCCTCGATATCCCACTTCATATGCAACCACTTTTTCAGGTTGTACAGGATTTACTTCTGCTTTTTTAAGGAGAAGGGGGTTTTGGGTTGCAGAGAACTGCAGTACTGAGCTTAATGAATAGGAGTTGGACAAGATGTTATTTCCTGTCAGTGTTTCAAAAATATCCACTCCCAGTTGATTGAACAAACCTACTGCTTGAGCTCCTAATGCAGCTGAAGTTCCTCTGCTTGTAGTCTCATATCGGTCGAAATTGTCTGGTGCAGAACCCAATAAAATCGCAACAGGAGTCTCTAAACCAATGTACTGATCTTGGTTTGTAGGGTATCTAAATCCAGTTTGATACGACAATCTAAAATTATGCTCTTTCGCTTTGTCTGGACTTATCACTAAAGAAAGTCTAGGGGAGAAATTGGCATCAAAATTTTGTGCTCCATCATAACGAAGAGATCCTGTGAATTTAATTTGATCTGACACTTGTGTTTGCAATTGTGTGTACAATCCATATTCGTAAACACTGATCGGTCCGTTCTTATCCGTAAAAATAGTCCCATTAGAATTCAAACTGTAATTTCTATAAGATCCTCCTACTTGTAGTTCTCCCAATTTTCCAAGATCCCCAAAATTGTAATTGGCATCTACATGGGTCAAGCTTGTTTTGTCTTTAAATTGAGATCCATTGTACAATGGAGTTTGAGTGATGTTGTCATATAGTTGTTGAAACTCTGGTGTACCCACTTGTGCTAGAGTTGCATTGGCAGCAGTCCTTGCCGCACTGTGACTTGCGTTTCCAGTCAGTGCAGATTGGATGTAAGCACCTGCGTAGGTGGTAAACCACTCTTGTCCTTGTGAGATGTTTATGAATTGTCCTGTATAGACAGCATCATAAGTATCTCCTGTATCTTCAACAGTAGTATATCCTCTGACGAAGAAATTATCTCCTCTCAATTCTAGTTTGTGCTGTTGTATTCCAAAATTCTTCAAAATGTATCGACTTGCCCCTTGGTAAATTGTATTTCCAGATGCAATCTTTGAGGTCCAAGACAATTCCACATCATCAGAAATTTTATAATATAAAGAAGCATCAAGCTTTGTATTGGAGGCATCGTAATTCCAAAGATCTTTTTCTGCATATCCATCCATTCCGACTGTAGTTGATACAGAGGGAATTGCTTGTGCAATTTGACCATCAATAGCTGAGTCGGGAACTAATGCAGCACTGGGAAGTCCTATAGCAGCTGCAATTCCTTGCGCTACTAAACCTCTAACTTGAGGAGTAGCAAGTGCAATTTCTTGAAAATTTAAATTTTGTGTAATCTCATCCCCATAACGTGACAGTGCATTAAAAGCTGTCTCATTACCTGTTCGGGAAACCACTCTGTCAGGATTTCCAGGTCCTGCATCGACATACATTCGGTCATCCGTTTGAGCCCAATCCTTTCCTTCATAGTGAGAGAAATTGAACTTCACCGCAAACTTCTCGCTGAGTTTGAACGCGGCTCTTACACCCACATCATAATACGTATTGTCTCCATTGTTGGATGAAGAAGTGATTCCAGACTTTACATAGGCACTGATTCCTTCATTATCAAATGGACTCTTACTAGTCATCAATAAAATCCCGTTAAAAGCATTAGCTCCGTACAAGGCAGATGAAGCTCCAGGTAGTAATTCTACAGAAGCAACATCCAATTGATTTAAACCAATCAAATTTCCAATAGGAAATTGAATCCCAGGAGCTGCACTGTCCATACCGTCCACTAATTGAAGAAAACGCTCATTGGAAAAGGAAGCGAAACCTCTTGTGTTTACGATAGGAAGTGTAATTGAAGAGTACAATACATCTACTCCTTTTAAATTTTCTACTGAAGAGTAAAAATCAGAAGATGTTGAATATTTTATATCGCTTAAGCCTAATCGTTCAATGGAAACGGGAGATTCAGCAATTCGTTCAGGTCTTCTAGATGCAGCTATAACTATTTCATCTAGAGCTTCACCCGCTTCTAATGAGATGGTAATGTTTTGATCGGAGCTTGAAACCTCAACCACTTTTTCACTAAAACCAATTGAACTTACTTCAATTGAAAATGGTTTGTTTTGCTCTGTCTTCAGGTTGAAGTTACCATCAAAATCTGTAGCTGTCCCAATACTTGTCCCTTGGATAATAATGTTGGCACCAGGAATAGCTTCACCTGTTTCTGCGTCAACTACAGTTCCTGAGATTGACGTTTGTGCTAAGACTACATTTGCCGCTAGTAAAAGCAAGGCAAAAAGTCCTGTTTTTAATACATTCTTTGTTTTCATATTTTTTATTTTCATTGGTTTGGAACAAAGCGAGTTAGAAGTTCCGATAAGAAGTATGGGGGGGAAGTCTTATTATTTGTTCTCTAAAAGTAATATAATTTTTGGCTATATATATAGATTTTTACCAATTGTTCATTGCAAAAATCTTGTTGAACCTACAATTTCACTCCTGAAGCTTCTTCAAAAAGAGCACAATTTTAAAAAAAATTGGTAGGTTTACTCCAATTGAAAATTAAAATCAAAACAGTTTATTCCTCTTTGTGAAAAGTATCGTTTACTTTACGCTTAAATATCTATTGAGATATTACAATCACATTTATTTTAGAAATGTATCGGTTTACGGATACGAAAATATTCCTAAAGAGGGAGGTGTTTTATTTTCACCCAATCATCAAGGTGCATTTTTAGATCCTTTAATTATTGGCTCTATGACCCCAAAAAAAATCACATCCCTCACTCGAAGCGATGTATTTGGTGGGCCACTTCAATGGTTTTTGGATGCCTTTCAAATGCTTCCAGTATATCGTATCAGAAACGGATTTAGCAATTTGAAAAAAAATGATGCCATTTTTGAACAATGCTATGAAATACTGGGATCTGGAAAATTTTTAATGATGTTTTCAGAAGGTGGACACCACGATGAATATTACCTGAAAAGACTTTCAAAAGGAAGTAGTAGGTTAGCGTTTCAAGCCCAGCTCAAAAACCCGACTAAAAAAATATACCTCATGCCGGTGGGGATTAATTATGGACATCACAAGCAGCCTCGGTGTACCTTACACCTAGTGTATGGAAATCCTTTGCTTGTTTCACAATTCATAAGCAAAACAAAAACTGAAGCGGAAAATATCAATATCCTTCGTCTTGAACTTCAAAATAGAATGCGAGACTGTATTTGGCTTCCAGAAAATACCGATACCTATCCGCTACAAAAAGAACGGATCAATAGACTGACTACCACTTTGGAATTTGAACCGTTAAAAAACAGTTTATCCCATAATTTTGAGCAACTCCCTAAAAGAAGAAAGTTGAGTATTAAAAGACGGGTGTTGGCTCATTTATTGGGCATCCCCAACCTTATTCCACTCTGGATTACCAGGTTCATTATCGGAAAATTTGAGGATGTTGTTTTTGTTAGCTCTATGAAATACGCTATGGGCGTCTTTTTCTTTCCCCTTTGGTGGTTAGTAACCGCTATTCCAATTGCTTATGGGTTTGGAAACCTTGCAATGACTTATTATTTGGTTGTCTGTATCTTCTCATTATTTTTAAGACAACGTATTTTACTATCATAAATCTATATTTAATAGATTTTAACAATAATAATGTGAAAATTAAAGGTTTTATTTAAAATTATCTATCATTAGTTATTGTTAATCTTATTATAAAATGTTTTGCTATAATAATTTCTTATTGTTTTGAGGTTGCATAAAGATTGTTAACTTGGCACTATGAAGGATGTAATCATTATTGGCGCAGGACCCATAGGCCTTGCTTGTGGTATTGAAGCTCAAAAAAAGGGACTAGATTATATGATTTTTGACAAGGGTACTTTGGTCAACTCACTCTACCGCTATCCTTTAAACATGACTTTTTTCTCAACTTCTGACAAGTTGGAGATAGGCGAGGTTCCTTTTATTTCCCACAATGCCAAACCCACTCGAGCAGAAGCGTTAGAATATTACCGAAGGGTTGCATCCCACTGGAAGCTTCATCTGAATCTTTACGAATCGATCGATACAATTGAAAAAGTTGATGGTTGTTTCAATATCAAAACCTCCAAAGGAGAATACACCGCACGTTCTCTGGTAATTGCTACTGGGTTTTACGATCGTCCATTTATGTTAGAAGTCCCAGGAGAAGAACTCCCTAAAGTAAAACATTATTATTCAGAACCTCATCCCTATTACGGAATGGATTTGGTTGTTGTGGGTGCCGCCAACTCTGCTGTGGACGTCGCATTGGAAACATACAGAAAAGGGGCGAAAAGTGTAACTATGATTATTCGTGAAAAGGAAATTGGATCGAATGTCAAGTATTGGGCACGTCCGGATATTCTCAATCGTATCGAAGAAGGAAGTATTAAAGCCTACTTTGAAGCCACACTAACTGCGATAGAAGAACGCTTTGTGCACTTTAGCAATCCCACAGGAACACACAAATTGGCGAACGATTTTGTCTTGGCAATGACAGGTTATGAGCCTAATTTTGAAATGCTGGAGCAGGTGGGTGTTACATTTCAAAGGGATGCCTTCAAAACTCCAAAATACAATCCCGAAACCATGGAGTCTGACGCTGTAAATGTATTTTTGGCAGGGGTCGTATGCGGTGGCTACAAAACCAATAAATGGTTTATCGAAAACTCAAGAGAGCACGCAGCAATCATCATGAATTCTATTGCTTCCAAATACTGTTAATTCATCTAAATGGGTAAAGTTTTGACATCCTTCGTCAAATCCTAATTTGTGCTATTCGTAGGAAGAAAAAATAATTTGAAGCTTAACTCTTTTATCCTCTAGGGTGCTGTCAGGATGAGAGCCCACCAACACGGTGCCCAACGGATTGAGTGTTGCTGCAAGAGGATATTGAAACGTATCCGTAGCTTCTTCACTTGCCTTTATGACAGCCGTGTTTTCGATATTGGCTGTGACCACAAGGCCTAAGTCGTAATTAATAGAGTCATTCCTTATAATATTGGATACGTGATTTGTAAGATTAAACTTGTAGCGGTAGGGCTTCCCCTGGTCGTCTAACTCCAAAATTCCTCCAAAACTCTGTTTGCTTGCATTCGTTCCAAAGTTCGATACAGAATCGTCATTCAAATAATCACTAAGGGGCGCTCCAGAGTCATTGTTGAATAAATAAAGTCGCTGAGCTAATAGATCTTCTGAAGTACTGGTTTCAGGATCTATATAAAACATAAGGCTGGCTTCATTTAAGAGTAGCGTTTCGTTTCGGATTCCTTCAAGTAATTCGTTAGAGTCTGGATTTTCATCAGAAAAAAGTCTTATTTTCCCATGCAATCTACTGCTTTGAACAAAAAGTTTGTCCGAAGGCTCGTTGTTTTTTGAAGCTTCTATTCTTTGTGCAATAGCGGTGTCAAAAGCAACATTTTTCAATATTGTTGTACGATTTCCTGCCAGATTCATTACGAATAGCCTTTCTGCTTTTTCCTGGGTTTCATCTGTTGTCGATTGCGAATTAATTACATCATGCTCATACAAAACTTTTATTTCGGCGTTTTGAACATCCAAAAGCATATACAAATCATCCGAAAAATTTTCTGCTCTAATGATTATTCCTCGCATTGCTTTATAAAAGGCGTTATTTCCAGATAACACATCGGCACCTTCTAAGTCAATCAAGCGTTCTTGAAAAAAATTGGTATCGAGAGGAATTCGAAGACGTGGAGTCAATCTCGTTTCTATTTGAGTAGTTTCGTCAACATCTGGAGTTTCTGGATCGTCCTCTTTATAATTGAATCGAATTTCATCAAAATTCAATGAAAAAGTATCATCAAATAACGTTGCTCCCACAAAACCTTCCTCGTAATAGTCTCGATTGGAATAATAGGTTTGTGCTGAGGTAAAATTGCTGTCAGGGTCTAAATCATTGAGGAAATAGGTCAGTTCATGAACCTGAAGGTTGAACTGAGCCTCTCGATTTCCATAAATCGAATCGATCTGATACACCTTGTTTTCACTATCATAACCCTCATTGTCATTATCTTCATGATCCAAAATACCATCTCCGTCACTATCAGAACTCAAGGGGTTTAGGCCAGATTGAAATTCTACGATGTCTGTCAGTTCATCACCATCCGAGTTACTTTCTGGATTATTTGGATCCGCATCTAGGGAGTCAATTACTCCATCATTATCGGTGTCATTAGTATTAGAAAAAAAGGGGATTTCTAGAAAAACCTCTTTTACTGTCTCATTTTCTTGATCTGATTCATCTTCAGAAGATTGCATTAAATTTCCAAAAATTGGATCTAAACCAATGGATAACTGAGCAGCAAAACTTGCTTCTGCTTTTCCAAAAACAGGGTGTTCGATTTTTCCTAGTTGAAGGAGTGGCTGAACATTGGATTGCACTCGATCAAGACTTTTTTGATAAGTAAATACAGGGATGGTTTTTGTTTCTGTCTCCAACGCTTGATCGGATAACAACTCTTCTCCTACGGGATAAAAGTCTTGATTACAAGACAGTAACACAAAAAAAGCGTGAAGACACACAAAAAAGGGGATAGAATACCGTTTCACAAGTTGAACTGTTAAATTTTATTGGTATAAAAATCGATAAGGGTTTCCTGCTCCTTGGCAGCTGAATATTCTAACTGTGGTTTATCACTCTGTTTAATTTGATTTTTTACCTCTTCAGGAAGGTTTTCTGATGCTTGGATAAGACCGTCACTATGAGTGACAGCAAGTTGGGTAAGCGCCTCAAAAGATGTGTTTTTAAGACCCTCTATTTTTTCTTCATCAATTTTATCAAATGCCACTTTATCGTAAATTTTCTTTGATAAGCCCCCTTTCAAATCGGACTCATAAATTGAACTTACAATTTTACTCTGTGTAAAAAGAGGCTCATCTGCATAATAGGATTTCAAATACAACGGGAAAAGTGAAGTAAACCAACCGTGAAGATGAATGATGTCTGGAGACCAATTTAATTTTTTAACTGTCTCCACTACCCCTTTTGTGAAAAAAATCATCCGTTCATCATTATCCTTAAATAAGTTCCCTTTTGCATCATGAAGTACAGCACGTCTTTTAAAGTACTCTTCGTTGTCAATAAAATAAACCTGCATACGTTCTTTTGGAATGGAAGCTACTTTAATGATCAAGGGCATGTCCATATCGTTAATCACAAGATTCATCCCTGAGAGGCGAATAACTTCGTGCAATTGATGTCTCCTTTCATTGATCAGACCATAGCGGGGCATAAAAATACGCGTTTGCCCACCGTGTTCATTGATGGTTTTTGGAGTTTGAAATGAATTTATGGCTTGTTCCGTTTGGGGTAGATAGGGCACCACCTCAGAAGAAATAATTAATACTTTCTTGTCTTTCATATTCGAATTTTCCTGTGGGAAAAGTCTTGCAAAAATACAAAATTAATAGACATATACTCAAAAACTGACTACTTTAGCCACGTTAATAATTTGCTAAATGTTAGTATTTAAAACCGCCCACCATCTTCGGTCTCGTTTTAAGTCGAATCTTCAAACTATTGGACTCGTGCCCACAATGGGCGCATTGCACAAGGGACACCTTTCTTTGGTAAAGAAAGCTTGTGAAGAAAATGACAAAGTGGTGGTGAGTATTTATGTGAACCCAACGCAGTTTAACGAAGTGTCAGACCTCAAAAAATATCCTTCAAACTTAGAAAAAGACCTTAAACTACTGCAGTCCTTCTCAAATCAAGTTGTCCTCTATACTCCAGATCACAAAGACTTATATCCCGACGGGATACAAAGCAAAACCTACGACTTTGGAACTATTGCTGCTCATATGGAAGGGGAATACCGCGTCGGACACTTTGAAGGGGTTGCCACAGTAGTTGAAGCTCTTTTTAGAAAAATACAACCGCAAAAGGCTTATTTTGGTGAAAAAGATTTTCAACAATTACAAATTATTAAAGCCTTAAATGCGCAAAAAAAACTTGGTGTAACCATCGTTCCATGTCCTATTGTAAGAGAAAAAGACGGTCTCGCTATGAGTTCCCGAAATCGTTTATTGACCCAAAGTCAGAGACAAGCAGCTGCTCAAATTTATACGGTCTTAGATGAACTCAAAAAAAGGAAACTAGGAAAAGAGGTGCACGCCATGAAGGATTTTTTCATAAAAGAACTTTCGCGAGAAAAGGAATTAAAAGTAGAATACTTTTTTGTCGCATCGACCAATGATTTGGTTCCTGTTACTACCATACAGGAGGGTTTTATCTATCGTATTTTTACGGCTGTTTTTGCAGGAAAAACAAGGCTTATTGATACAGTAGAATTGGGTAGAATATGATACCTTTGAACCATGACAATTGAAGTGTTAAAATCGAAGATACACCGGGTTACGGTCACCCATTCTGAGTTGAATTATATTGGTAGTATTACTATAGACAAAAAATTGATCAAAGCTGCCAATCTAATTGTGGGTGAAAAAGTGCAAATCGTCAATATAAACAATGGCGAGCGCCTTGAAACTTATGTCATTGAAGGTGAGGAAGGTAGCGGAGAGGTTACACTCAATGGTCCTGCGGCTCGAAAAGCTCAAAAAGGAGACCTAATTATCATCATCAGTTATGCCCATATGAAAGTTGAAAAAGCCAAGTCTTTTAAGCCTACACTTATTTTTCCGGATGAAATAACAAACCAACTTTCCTAAACTTTTGAAAAAACTAACCTCTTTTTTAAAAGTTATTATCCCACTAGGAGTGGGACTCTTTTTTATTTTTTTAACTTTTAACAGCACCTCTTCCGAGGAGCGCGAGTTGATTTATAGTTACATCACCTCTGCGGATTATCGCTTTGTGCTTCTCTCTGTTTTTTTTGGAATCATGAGCCACCTTTCCAGAGCTTATCGCTGGAAATTTTTACTTGCCCCAATGGGGTATAATCCTCGATTTATCAATTCAATACTGGCGGTTCTTATTGCTTATATTGCAAATTTAGGAATTCCAAGATCTGGAGAAATTTTAAGAGCAACTACTTTAAGTAGCTACGAAAAAATCCCTTTTGAAAAATTATTTGGCTCTATCATCGCTGAACGTTTGATAGATCTGATCGTATTACTCAGTTTTGTTTTTTTGGCACTGAGCCTTCAATATGATCTCATCTGGGAATTTCTACAAGAAAGACAAGTTTCACCAACCTGGCTACTCGTTGGATTTTTGGTCTTGGTCCTATTCTTTTTTTGTCTTCGATTTCTTTTTAAACAATATAACTCTCCTTTCATTTCAAAGATTAAAACATTTTTAAAAGGATTGGCTGAAGGTATTCTGAGTATCAAATCCATGCCCAAAAAAGGTGCTTTCATTGCCCACACTTTGTTTATTTGGGTCATGTATATAGCGATGTTTTATGTGATCAAATGGACCGTTCCAGAAACCTCAAGTCTCGGACTAAGTGAGATGCTTCCGGCTTTTGTGATTGGGGGTCTTACCATTTCTGCTACCAATGGAGGAATCGGAATTTATCCTTTTTCTGTAGGGCTAATGCTCTCCACCTATGGTATTTCTAACGAATCAGGGGTAGCTTTTGGATGGATAATGTGGACTGCTCAGACACTCATGATACTCGTTTTTGGTAGCCTTTCTTTTTTTGTACTACCTTTAGTTAACCGTAAAAAATAATCTTCAATTCGATTCATGGCCAAAGTAAAAAAAGCCTTTTTTTGTCAACACTGTGGAACCCAACATACCCAGTGGCAAGGGCAATGCAAAGGCTGTAAAGAATGGAATACACTTGTGGAAGAACTTATCTCCAAAGAACCCTCCAAAGAATGGGAATCTACTTCGACAAACCAAACGGCGCTTCCCGTTCGCATGGATGCCATAGACGTTAGTGCTGTACCACGTACCAGTACTGGTGATGATGAGTTGGATCGCGTTTTAGGGGGTGGCTTGGTAGCAGGGGCTGTTATTCTTCTTGGAGGAGAACCAGGTATTGGAAAGTCAACCTTATTGCTTCAACTGGCACTTCAGCTTAATAAAAAGGTGCTTTACGTTTCTGGTGAAGAAAGTCAACAACAAATTAAATTGCGTGCCACAAGAATGGGTCTTGCAGAAGACCGTTGCTATGTTCTAAGTGAAACCGAAACACAAAGAATTTTCCTCCAAGTTCAAAAATTAGCGCCTCAACTTCTTATAATAGACTCCATTCAGACCTTACACAGTAGCCACATTGATAGTGGTGCGGGAAGTGTTTCCCAAATACGCACTACAGCAGCAGAGCTAATTCACTATGCTAAAAGCAGCAATGTACCCGTGATTTTGGTAGGTCATATTACCAAAGACGGTGCTATCGCAGGACCAAAAATTTTGGAACATATGGTCGACACGGTACTTCAATTTGAAGGTGATCGAAATCACATCTACAGAATCCTTAGAGCCCAAAAAAATCGTTTTGGAGCCACTTCTGAAATTGGGATTTATGAAATGATCACACAGGGATTACGACCGGTAGTCAATCCCAGCGAGGTCTTGATTTCTGAAAAAGATGGCCCTTTAAGTGGACATGCCATTGCAGCAACCATAGAGGGCATTCGGCCGCTTCTGATCGAAGTGCAAGCGCTGGTCAGCACCGCAGTCTATGGAACACCTCAACGAAGTAGTACTGGGTTCAATTCCAAACGTCTCAATATGCTCCTAGCAGTTTTAGAAAAAAGAGCCGGTTTTGCTCTTGGAACTAAAGATGTCTTTATCAATATCACAGGGGGTCTTCGTATCGAAGATCCTGCTTTAGATTTAGCTGTCATTGCAGCAATCTTATCAAGTTATCACGACATCCCCATTGCTCAAAACATTTGTTTTGCTGCAGAAATTGGTCTGTCTGGTGAAATTCGGCCGATTGCAAAAGTAGAGCAACGCATACAAGAAGCAGAAAAATTGGGATTTGAAAGTATCGCAATTTCAAAATATTCTAAAACAGGAGCGCTCCAAAACCACCTCCACATTCAGCAATTATCTAAAGTAGAAAGCCTCGTTGATTTTCTTTTCTAAATCCTTTTTTACAAAAAAAGAAAGTATCTTCGATTGTTACAAAAAGTAAACTCTTATGAAAGATGTCATCTCCCAATTTCTCGCAGAAGTCAATGCTAGAAATCAAAACGAACCTGAGTTCATGCAAGCCGTTACCGAAGTTGCTGAGACAGTAATTCCCTACATAGTACAACACGATATTTATTATGGTCAAAATATTTTAATGCGGATTGCAGAACCTGAACGGGTGGTTTCTTTTCGTGTGGCTTGGATAGACGATAACGAAGAAATACAGGTAAATCGCGGATACCGAATTGAGATGAACTCCGCTATAGGTCCTTACAAAGGAGGATTGCGATTTCATCCTAGTGTAAACCTCAGCATATTGAAGTTTTTAGCTTTTGAACAAACCTTTAAAAACAGTCTAACCACGCTTCCCATGGGTGGAGGAAAAGGAGGTTCAGACTTCGATCCTAAGGGCAAATCAGACACCGAAATCATGCGTTTTTGTCAAAGTTTTATGACAGAATTGTTTCGTCACATTGGCCCTAATAGAGATATTCCTGCTGGAGACATTGGGGTAGGGAGCCGAGAGATAGGTTATCTTTTTGGGCAATACAAACGTCTTAAAAATGAATTTACCGGAGTCTTGACTGGAAAAGGAGTCAGTTGGGGGGGCTCTTTAATTCGTCCAGAGGCCACAGGATATGGTGTTGTGTATTTCACTCAAGAGATGTTACTTCATCAGGAGGATGACTTGGAAGGCAAAAAAGTAGTGATTTCTGGATCGGGAAATGTAGCTCAATACGCTGCAGAAAAATGTCTCGATTTGGGGGCACAGGTATACACTCTATCGGATTCCTCAGGCTATATTTATGACCCTGATGGAATTGATCGCGAAAAATTAAACTTCATAATGAACCTCAAAAATGTAAAAAGAGGGCGAATTAGTGAGTATATAAAGACCTATACTAAAGCTTCATTCCACAAAGGGAAAACTCCCTGGGAGGTCCCTTGTGAGATTGCACTACCTTGTGCTACGCAAAACGAATTGGGGGAATCTGATGCAAAAGCTTTAGTGAAAAATGGTTGTCTCTGTGTAGGAGAAGGAGCTAATATGCCGAGTACACCAGAGGCCATAGAAGTATTTGCTACACACAAGGTGTTGTTTGCCCCTGGAAAAGCATCAAATGCAGGTGGGGTTGCTGTCTCTGGGCTTGAAATGGCGCAAAATTCATTGCGCTACAGCTGGACTCGTGAGGAAGTGGACCAACGTTTGCAAGCCATCATGAAAGACATCCACCAGTCCTGTGTCAAGTACGGTAAAGAGAATGAACACATCAACTATGTCAAAGGAGCAAATATTGCTGGGTTTGTCAAAGTAGCCGATGCAATGCTCGCTCAGGGAGTCGTCTAAGTCTTGGTTTCAGAAAGTGATCATACCGTTCAGGCCGTTGCTTTGAGGGTCATCAAATATGGAGAGGCCAGCCTAATCGCAAATTGCTATACACTTCAGTACGGTTTGCAATCGTATATGCTCAAAGGAATTTTATCCAGTAAAGGCAAAAAAAAAATCTCCAAATCCTTGTTTGAACCACTTACTCTTTTGGAAATTCAAGCTTCAAAAAATTCCGAAAATCGCTTGGGATATATCAAAGAAGCCAAACTTGCACATCCTTTCCATACCATCCCCTATGATATAAATAAAAAGGCTTTGCTCTTTTTTATGGCAGAAGTACTGTATCAAGTTGTACGCGAAGATCAAGAACCCCATCCCGCTTTATTTGAATTCATTAAGGAAAAACTTCTTTGGCTAGACCATAAAAATACCATAGGGTTATTTCACATAAAAATGATGTTGGATCTCACTCAATTTATAGGTTTTTCTCCCAATCTCACACACCCTGAAGCACCCTTCTTTGATTTAGAGTCAGGCTGTATGACCTTTGAAAAACCTCGAAATTCATTTATTGAAGCACCATTAAAAAATACCTGGATTAAACTTTTGGGCATAGATTTTGATAGAATAGGAGAGGTCTTTGTTTCGAAGCAAGATAAAACCGCACTTTTAAAATACGTAATTGCCTATTTCGAATTACATTTACAACAGTTTAAAGTACCAAAATCTACAGAAGTATTAAATGAGATATTTAAAACTCCTTAGTTCATTTATTATTCTTTTTTTCTCCATTTGGGCGAAGGGTCAAGAGATAGTTATTATCGATGGCGTGTCGCGATTTCCATTGGAAGGTGTTGCCTTGTTCAATGAGTCCAAAACCACAGCGACCCTCTCTAATGAAGATGGAATTGCAAACCTTTCTATTTTTAAGGAAGGAGAAACTGTATATGTTCAATACTATGGATTTGAGAATCGTAGCTTTACCGTTGAAGCCAACCAAGCGAACGATCGTTTTCAATTTATTTTACAGCCCAAAGACCAAACCTTAGATGAAATCGTACTCTCTGTAGCCCGAAATGCTACAACGCGAAAACAGATTGCAGAAAAAGTCAGCATCATCAGCTCCAAAGCTATTCTGACTCAACGCCCTGCCTCTGGAGCTGATCTTGTGAGTCTCAGTCCTGGAGTCCGTGTTCAAAAATCACAAGGAGGAGGAGGAAGTCCTGTATTGAGAGGATTTGAAGCCAATCGATTGCTTTTGGTGATAGATGGAGTACGAATGAATAATGCCATTTACCGAAGTGGTCATCTTCAAAATGCCATCACCATTCACCCCAACATGATAGACCGCGTTGAAGTTATTTTTGGATCTTCATCCGTTGGGTATGGATCCGATGCTTTGGGTGGAGTGATTCATTACTATACTCGAAATCCATTAATCAACAGTGAGGATCAAATTAAAACTCAATTTTCAAGTGATTTTTCTTCGGCGAGCAATGCCTCAATTAATTCTATCTCGACCGAACTGAGCTTTAAAAAATGGGCAAGTCTGACAAGTATCAGTCATTCCAATTTTGGAGATATCCGAATGGGCAATAACCGTAGGCACGGGTACGAGGAATGGGGACTGACGCCCTTTTATTCTGAGAACAACAGAACAACTTTCAGTCCAACCCCTCTTGAAAATGAGAATCCCTTAATTCAAAAAAATACAGGCTACGATCAAATTGATGTAATGCAAAAATTTCTAGTGCAACTCCCTGGTCAAAATCAATTTGTTTTAAATCTTCAATATTCCAATTCATCTGACATTTCCCGTTATGATAAATTGGTTGAACAACGCAATGGCTCACTGCGTTATGCAGAATGGTATTACGGACCGCAAAAGCGTTTTTTATTGTCTCCACAATTGAAACTTTTTCCAGAAAAAAAATTCTTGAATTCTGGAAAAATTACCTTCGCATTCCAAAAACTTGAAGAATCTCGTAACAATAGACTTTTCAATAGCTTGACTCGAAATTTCCAAAGAGAAAAGGTAAATGCACTTAGCCTCAACGGTGATTTTGAATTTCAGTACAAGGAAAAACATTCCTTTTCCTACGGGGTTGAGGGAGTATTTAATGATATCAGTTCCTATGCTCACAAGCATGATCTCGTTTTACAACAAAACCAAATTGTAGATTTCAGTCCTAACCTACCCATACCCACCCGCTACCCGAGTAGTGGAAGTTCCTATGGTAGTTATGCGGTTTATTTAAACTGGATTTGGGATCTAAACTCAAGTTTAACTCTTAATGCAGGACTGCGTCTTACAAGCACTCATCTGAGAGGAAAGTGGAATAAAAGCTATAATGTAAATACGTTACTCTCCAGTGTTCGTCTGGATGCCGAAGCGCTCACAGAAACCCTAGCATTAACCTATCGCCCCAGTACTAAAACGCAATGGAACGCCATACTTTCTAACGGATTTAGAAATCCCAATATTGACGATGTAGGCAAAATACGGGAGAATAAAGGAACCTTGATTGTCCCTAATCCATCACTTTTCCCTGAATATGCCTATAACTTTGAATTGGGCCTCACAAAATACTTGAAACAACCCAAAAATTATTTTTCATTGAGAGGATTTTCCACTTTGATTTCAAGACATATTGGTCGCGATCGTTATACAATCTTTGCAGATGAATCCACAGCAGACCTAAATACCATCCTATACAACAAACAAGAGCTTACAACCTATGCCAACAATAACTTGGGCAATCGCTATATTTTTGGTGCTTCTTTCGATGGGAATCTTTCTTTTTCAGACAAATTATCCTTGCGGGGCGACCTCAATATAATTGAAGCTGCAAAAAGCAAAAAATACGGGCCTCTGCCTTCCATTTCACCTCTATTTGGCAACCTGCTATTAACCTACCAAAAAGAGGTTTGGTTTGCCAGCTTAAGATACCAATTTAACGGAAGCAAATCCCCCGATGATTATAGCGAAGGAGGAGAAGACGGCTTGGATGAAACCCCCTTAATTTCAGAATTTCCCGAGTTGTATGCTGGGACTCCCGCATGGACAGAATTGTCTTTTCTCACCCAATATCAATGGAATGAGAAAATTTACCTTACAATGGGTATGGACAACATTTTTGATGTCCATTATCGGTCTTTTGCCTCTGGCATTTCAGCTCCAGGGAGAAACTTTAAACTGGGCTTAAACGTCCAATTCTAGAATCCCTGTGTGGAATCGTACTATCCTATCTTAAAAGCACTGTACATTTTTAACTGAAATTAATTACTTTCGCACTTGATTTACAAAGTACTATAAAACTCTTGTTTTGGAGTTTAAAGGTGCTTAAAAACAGTTTATAAGACGTGAAATTTACAGAATACAAAGGACTCGATTTACCCAAAATAGCAACTGAAATTCTTGCTAGATGGAAGCAAAATGACACGTTTGCTAAAAGTATCTCAGAAAGAGTCGGTAAACCTTCTTTTGTGTTTTATGAAGGACCACCCTCTGCCAACGGAATGCCTGGTATTCACCACGTAATGGCACGAACTATTAAAGATCTCTTTTGTCGATATAAAACACAAAAAGGATATCAAGTCCACCGAAAAGCAGGTTGGGATACACACGGACTTCCCATTGAATTAGGGGTAGAAAAAGAATTGGGAATCACCAAAGATGCGATTGGGAAAAGCATTTCTATAGAAGACTACAATGCCGCTTGTAAAAAAGCCGTAATGCGCTACACCGATGTTTGGAATAAACTCACAGATCGCATTGGATACTGGGTAGATATGGAAGATCCATATGTCACCTACACTTCCAAGTATATGGAAAGTGTTTGGTGGTTATTAAAGCAAATCCACGAAAAGGGACTGCTTTATAAAGGGTATACCATTCAGCCGTATTCTCCTATGGCTGGAACCGGTTTAAGCTCTCATGAACTGAACCAACCGGGAACGTATCAGGATGTAACTGATACCACAATTACTGCACAATTTAAAACCCTTCCTGAAAGCCTTCCTCCCCACTTACACGGCACTTTACCCTTATATCTCCTGGCGTGGACCACCACACCATGGACCTTGCCATCCAATACAGCATTGACTGTAGGAAAAAACATAGATTACGTTGTTGTTAAAACATTTAATCAATACACTTATGAACCCATTCGCGTAGTATTGGCAAAGGAGCTTTTCCAAAAACAATTCGGAAAAAGCTATGTAGCATCTGAAAATTTGGACTCGTATCAAGAAGGGGATAAAAAAATCCCATACCTGATAGAAGCTGAGCTCAAAGGTTCTGAATTGTTAGAGATCCGATACGAACAGCTCTGGTCAGAAGCACCACTGCCTTTAGAAAATGCAGAAAATGCCTTCCGAGTGATCGCTGGAGATTTTGTCACCACAGAGGATGGAACTGGAATTGTACATACCGCACCTACATTTGGTGCAGATGATGCAAAAGTAGCTAAAGAAGCAACTCCAGAAGTTCCTCCACTATTGGTCTTAGACGAAAACGGAAATCAAGTCCCCTTAGTGGATTTACAAGGACGTTTTAGAAAAGAGGTCGGACGACTTGGTCACCGCTATGTTAAAAACGAATACTATCCTGAAGGAACCGTTCCAGAACGTTCCACCGATGTAGAAATTGCAATTCAACTTAAAAGTGAAAATAAAGCCTTTAAGGTTGAAAAATATGTGCACTCCTATCCCAACTGCTGGAGAACGGACAAACCCATTTTATACTACCCTCTAGATTCTTGGTTTATCAAAGTGACTGAAGTACGGGATCAAATGACAGCGCTCAATAAAGAAATTAACTGGAAACCCAAATCTACGGGCGAAGGTCGTTTTGGAAATTGGCTTGCCAATGCCAACGATTGGAACCTCTCTCGTTCTCGTTTTTGGGGAATTCCATTGCCTGTATGGAGAACTGAAGATGGAATGGAGACGGCTGTAATTGGATCTATTGGTGAATTGCGCCAGTCCATTGAAGTAGCTATAAGTAATGGGCTGATGAAAGAAAACCCTTTACAAGAATTCAAAGAAGGGGACTTTTCCGATGCCAATTATACCCCAGTTGACCTGCACAAAAATGTTGTGGACAAAATTGTACTTTCTAGTCCATCAGGAAAACCAATGTACCGCGAGGCTGATCTGATTGATGTTTGGTTTGATTCAGGAGCCATGCCCTATGCACAGTGGCACTATCCGTTTGAAAACAAGGCACACATAGACGATGGTGAACGTTTCCCCGCCGATTATATCGCAGAGGGAGTTGATCAAACCCGAGGTTGGTTTTATACCTTACACGCTATTGCAACCCTCGTATTCGGTAAAAAAGCATACAAGAATGTCGTTTCCAACGGACTAGTACTAGACAAAACAGGACAGAAAATGTCCAAACGTTTGGGCAATGCGGTGGATCCCTTTGAAACTTTAGACCAATACGGTCCTGATGCAACCCGTTGGTATATGATTTCCAATGCCAATCCTTGGGACAATCTTAAATTTGATATTGAAGGAATTGCAGAGGTACAACGAAAGTTCTTTGGCACATTGTACAACACCTATTCTTTTTTCAGCCTATACGCGAACATTGATGGATTTGATTCAAAAGAAAAGGATTCGATTCCCCTTAACGAACGTGCAGAACTCGACCAATGGATTCTTTCTGAATTACACAGTTTGATTCAAACAGTTGATGCCGCTTATGAAGATTATGAACCCACTAAAGCGAGCCGAGCCATTTCAGATTTTGTTCAGGAAAAATTGAGCAATTGGTATGTACGACTATGTCGGCGTCGTTTTTGGAAAGGTGAATACGGTCCAGACAAAATTGCAGCTTATCAGACTTTACACGAGTGTTTAGTAACTGTTGCAAAATTGGCTGCCCCTGTAGCTCCTTTTTTTATGGATCGATTGTACCAAGACTTGATTCAGGAAACTTCAAACTCGGTACATCTTACCGATTTTCCAACAATGAATCCCTCTTTCATCAATTCAGAATTGGAAGCCGAAGTCAATACTGCACGAACGCTGACCTCTTTGGCGTTATCCCTGAGAAAAAAAGAACAGATTAAAGTACGCCAACCTTTACAAAAAATGATTATCCCCGTTAAAAATAAAGCAGAAAGAGCGCGGATAGAACGTATTGTTGAGCAATTAAAAAGCGAAATTAATCTCAAAGAGGTTGAACTTCTAGATGATGCCAATTCCCTTTTAGTTAAAGAAGTACGTCCCAATTTTAAGACGTTAGGCCCCCGTTTTGGGAAAGAGCTCAAAACGATTGTCCAATTAATTTCTCAGCTGAGTCCTGAACAAATCAATAGCCTTGAAGAAAAAGGACAAATGAAGGTTGAGCTCAATAAAAAAAATATTATTTTAGATCGCTCGGATGTTGAAATCCTTTTTAAGGATATTGAAGGTTGGCAAGTGGCACAAGGTGCCGGGATGACCGTTGCGCTAGACATCACACTAAGTTCTGCATTAAAAAAAGAAGGAATTGCTAGAGAACTGGTCAACAGAATTCAAAATCACAGAAAAGACTGTGGCCTTGAAGTCACTGACAGAATTGATATTTTCTTAAAAAAGAACCTCCCTTTGGAAGAGGCGGTTTCTGAAAATATAAAGTACATCCTGTCGGAAACACTTGCAAACAGTCTTCTTTTTGAATCCGAAATAGAAAAAGGAACACTACTTGAATTTGATAATTTAAAAACTGAAATTCTAATTAAAAAATTATTCTCATGAGCAAAAAAACACGATTTACAGACGCAGAGCTTCAAGAGTTTAAAGCCCTAATTGAAGAAAAAATTGAAAAAGCTAGCGCAGACCTAGAACTTTTGAAAAGTGCTTACATGAACGATGGAAACAACGGTACAGAAGACACCGCTCCAACGTTTAAAGCGTTTGAAGAAGGTTCTGAAACCATGTCTAAAGAAGCCAATACACAACTTGCCATTCGTCAAGAAAAATTTATACGTGATTTAAGAAATGCTTTGATTCGCATCGAAAATAAAACCTATGGAATTTGCCGTGTTACTGGGAATTTGATTAATAAAAAACGACTGTTTTTAGTTCCTCATGCGACCTTGAGTATCGAAGCAAAAAACATGCAAAAATAAGTAGAGCTCAAGATTCTGAACACAAAAAAAACATACTTTAACTTAGGCTGGGCATTAGGTATAATCCTGATCATTCTTTTTTTGGATCAAGGCACCAAGATTTATATCAAATTAAACTACCCACTTTCGGGCTATGGGGTTCCGCCTATAGTGGATTGGGGGTTTTTTAAATTGCTTTTTGTAGAAAATAAAGGAATGGCAATGGGCACCAAACTCAATGATTTTATTCCTTTTATTTCAGAAGATACCTCTAAGCTTGTCCTTACCTTATTTCGAATTGTTGCGATTTTTGGATTGGGATACTGGCTTTGGGACGCTGTGAAAAAACAAACGAGCAACTTGTTGAATTGGGCACTGGCACTCATTTTTGCTGGGGCATTAGGAAATATAATAGATTCTGTTTTTTATGGAATACTCTTCTCAGACAGCTACGGTCAGATTGCACAAATTTTTCCAGCAGAGGGCTATGCACCTTTGTTTTATGGACATGTAGTGGATATGTTACAATTTCCCTTGGTGGAATGGACATGGCCCAGTTGGATGCCTTGGGTGGGTGGAGAAAAGTATCTTTTTTTTCAATATATCTTTAATTTCGCCGATACCGCTATCAGTACAGGCGTAGGAATATTAATTGTTTTCAACAAACGAATCTTTTCTAAACCTTTGGTGGAGCAAACGCCGTAATCCCCTCAGGATGTACGCAATAATCCATTTGGACATCTTCAGGACGTGTTCCTTCAATTTCATTAATTCCTTCAAAAAGGGAAAGTCCAATTTTAATAACCGCTGGCTTACAATCTGCCAAAAAGCTATCATAAAATCCTTTGCCATATCCCACACGTTGTCCTTTTTTGTCCCACGCTAACAAGGGAATAAACACCACGTCCAATTGTCTTACTGGCACCTCAATCCCTTGTTCGGGTTCAAGAATACCCCATTGGTTCTTTCGAAGCTTGGTGCTGTCGGTCAATAAAATATGTTGCAAACTGTTCCCATTGACTTTAGGTAAGACCACCTGCTTGTCCCTCCCTTGAAGTAGGGTCAAAATTAAAGTCGTATCTATCTCTGCCTTTCCCTCAATGGGAAGAAACAAATGAATATACTCCTGATCCCATATAGGAAGTTGCAAGCAGTGGTTGGCGATGGTAAAACTCCTGGCTTCATGCACAGCTTTGGACAATGCCAAACGTTTTTCTAAAAATAGCGCACGCAAAACGGTTTTTGAAGACTGCAAATTCATGAAATGAGAGATCTAATAATTATAGACCCAAAGAAAATCAATATTTTCGTTTTGTGAAATTAGACGCAATTGAAATTCAACTAAAAAGCTTACCCGAAGTTTCTGGGGTATATCAGTACTTTGATAAGCAGGACAAAATCATCTATATCGGGAAGGCAAAAAATTTGAAGAAACGTGTCGCTTCCTATTTCAATAAAACGGTTGAAAATCACAAAACTCGTGTTCTTGTAAAAAACATTAATCGAATCGAACATGTAGTAGTGGACTCCGAAATGGACGCCTTATTGTTGGAAAACAACCTCATTAAAAAATACAAACCACGCTATAATATTTTATTGAAGGACGATAAAACCTATCCTTGGATTTGCATTAAAAATGAACCCTTCCCCAGAGTGTTTTTTACTCGCAAAGTCATTAAAGACGGTTCCGAGTACTTTGGTCCTTTTACCAGTTTAAAAACCGTGCGTGCTTTGTTTGATTTGGTCAAAGGTTTATACCCTTTACGCAGTTGCAATTACGATTTGAGCAATGAAAAAATCACCAATCAAAAGTATAAAGTTTGCTTGGAGTACCACATCGGAAACTGTTTGGCTCCCTGTATAGCAGCAATTGATACTGCTAGCTATGAAAAGAATATTCAATCAATTCGACAAATCCTTAAAGGAAATTTTAAGGAAGCAGTAAGTGCTTTTGAACTACAAATGAAAACTTACGCCCAAGCAACGGAGTTTGAAAAAGCACAATGGATCAAAGAAAAAATTGAAGATTTAAAAGTCTTTCAAGCCAAATCTACCGTGGTGAACCCCAAAATAACTCACGTTGACGTGTTTTCTGTTTTTTCAGATGAAAGCTATGGTTATATCAACTATCTCCAGGTGTCCTATGGAGCCATAGTCCGATCCCATACCCTAGAGATCAAGAAAAAACTGGACGAAAGTGATGCCACCCTTTTACAACTGGGAATTATCGAAATTCGACAGCTCTTTTCCAGTACCTCAGACACGGTGTTTCTTTCTGAAAAAGTTTCCCTAGGAGACGAACTTAAAGTATTTGTGCCTCAGCAAGGGGACAAAAAAAAACTGGTAGATCTTTCCCTTCGAAATGCAAAATACTTCCGAATGGAGCGGTTCAAACAAATGAAAATTGTAGATCCTGACCGCCATACCAAACGCATTATGAGTCAAATGAAAAGCGACTTACGACTACCTCAAGAACCTACACATATTGAATGTTTTGACAATTCTAATATTCAAGGATCCAACCCTGTGGCAGCATGTGTGGTATTTAAAAATGGAAAGCCTTACAAAAAAGATTACCGCCACTACAACATCAAAACTGTAACTGGTCCTGATGATTTTGCATCAATGGAAGAAGTGGTTTTTAGACGTTATAAGCGCCTCTTGGAGGAAGATGCACCTCTTCCTCAACTTATCGTCATTGATGGAGGCAAAGGACAATTGTCTTCTGCGGTAAAAAGTTTGGAAGTCCTTGGATTGCGGGGTAAAATATCCATACTAGGGATTGCCAAACGTTTGGAAGAAATCTATTTCCCCAACGATAGTATCCCTCTCTACTTAGATAAGAAATCAGAAACTCTCAAAATCCTTCAACGAGCTCGGGATGAAGCGCACCGTTTTGGGATCACATTCCATCGTCAAAAAAGAAGTAAAGGAAGTCTGATCTCTAAACTGGATACTATTCCTGGAATTGGTCCAGCCACTAGGGAAAAACTTTTAGGTAGTTTAAAGTCGTTCAAACGAATCAAAATGGCCACTGAAAAAGAAATTCAAGCCGTTTTAGGGAAGGAAAAAGGGACAAAAATCTTTATTGCCCTTCAAAAACATTCTGACATTTAACATTTTATAAATCTTTTTCTTTTTCTATGCAATGAGCGATTTATTACCTTTGTGATATGATAAAGCACGTAGTTTTAAGTCTTATTTTGACTACTCAACTCGGATTTGGGCAAGCCCTTATGGAGTCGGTTTTACCCCAGGTCGATTCCTTCCAAGAAGGGGAATGGTTTCAATTACGCCTTCATTATGGTCCAATAAACGCCAGTTATGCCACATTTTCTTTAGAGAGAGATACCCTAGAAGGAAAGCCTGTGTTTCACGCCAAAGGTTTTGGAGAGACTACAGGTTTTGCTCGTTTGTTTTTTAAGGTAGAAGATTATTACGAAAGCTATTTTGATGAAAAAACCATCCAGCCCTACAAATTCATTCGAAACATCAACGAGGGGGGATACACCAAGAATGTTGAAATTGATTTTGATCAAAAAAATGGAACCGCTACCGTAAACGATAAGAAAAAGGCACAAATCAATAAATTTCCTACTACAGAGGGAGTTCAAGATTTGATCTCTTGTTTTTATTTTTTGAGAAATTTTTATCCCAAAGACGAGATTGAAATCAATGAGAGTTTTGATATCAATATGTTTTTTGACAATGAAAATTATGTTTTTAAATTAAAATACCTAGGGAAAGAAACTGTCAATTCAAAATTTGGGAAAATTGAATGTATGAAGTTTCGCCCTCTTGTCCAATCTGGTAGGGTCTTTGAAGAACAGGAAAGTGTTACCCTATGGGTTTCTGACGATGATAACAGACTGCCTATACGGCTTCAAGCTGATATTCTAGTTGGTTCTATCAAAGCAGATCTTGAAAATTTTAAAAACTTAAAACACCCTTTTAAAATCGTTGTAAAATAGCTTTAAAAAAAGGGAATAACTTTTTACAATGGAGTCCCAATAAAAACAAATAAGTTCCGAAATTTGTAAAAACACATAAAACATGTACCGCGTTGCAACGCTTTTGCTCTTTTTGATCCTTTTTTCTTGTCAAGAGGACACCGCAAAAACTGAAAGATCCACAATTCAGAAAGAAGAAGCAAAAGTCGTTCCAAATTTACTTTATGGAATTGACCAAAACCAATACCAAGTTGAGACCCAAAAAATTAAACGTGGTGATACCTTTGGGAAAATATTAGAGGACAACGGAATTGACTACCCTCATGTTTTCAATATTCTTGAAGCCATAAAAGGAAAAGTTAGTGTCAGAAAGCTCACTATAGGAAAATCTTACAGTTTGTTTTTTTCAAAAGACAGCATCCCTACTCCCGAATATTTTGTCTATCATCCAGGTCCACAATCTTATACACGAATCCATCTTCGAGATAGTCTTTATGGTGAAGAAATAAAGAAACCTGTGCGCTTGGTAGAAATTGAAGCCTCAGGAATCATTGAAAGTTCGCTGTATGAAACCATGCAAAATAGTGGCATCAACGAGGGGCTTACATACTATCTTTCCGATGTTTATGCCTGGACAGTGGACTTTTTTCGCCTTCAAAAAGGAGATCGTTTCAAAGTGGTTTACACCGAAAAATTTGTAGATGATACTCTTTCCATCGGAATTGAACGGATCAAAGCCGCCTATTTTGAACACCAAGGAAAGCCCCTATACGCTTTTGAATACATCAGTGATCCTGAAAAAGGAATTGTAGATTATTTTGATGATGAAGCCAAAAGCTTACGGCGTGCATTTTTACAAGGCCCTTTAAAGTTCAATCGTATTTCTTCTCGTTATAACCTCAAAAGGAGAATCGCCTATTACGGAAATCGTATTCGCCCTCATAAAGGAACAGATTTTGCAGCGGCTGTGGGAACTCCCATATTAGCTACTGCCAATGGAACAGTCGTAAAGGCAAGTTATACCAGAGGAAACGGAAATTACGTAACCATAAAACACAACAATGTATATTCTACCCAATACCTCCACATGAAAAAACGCAAGGTAAAAGTCGGGCAGTTTGTAGCACAAGGAGATGTTATCGGATGGGTAGGAATGACGGGGAATACCTCTGGTCCCCATGTTTGTTATCGCTTTTGGAAAAATGGGAAACAGGTAGATCCTTTCAAACAAAAACTCCCTGATGCAAAACCTATTTCTAAAGAATTAAAAGCAAAATTTGCGGAACATATTATTCCCTACAAAACAAAATTAGACTGCATTACTTTTCATGAGTCAAAAAAAGAAGTAGCAGAAAATAACACCAAAGCCAATGCCAAAGACCCTTCTTAATATCCCTCCCACTAAGTTTAAAGCGTGGCATGACCTTGAGTCCCATCAGAAGAAAATTGCGGATCTGAGCATCTCTCAACACTTTGCAATAGACCCCAACCGTATGGATGACTTTTGGTTAGAATGGGAGGACTTTATTGTAGATTTTTCAAAAAATAGAATCGATAAAAAGGGGCTAGAGCTCTTGTGTGAGTTGGCAGAAGAAGCAAAATTAAAAGCTGCTATTGAAGCCCAATTTACAGGATCAAAAATCAATGCGACTGAGAATCGTGCTGTTTTGCATACGGCGTTGAGAAGATTGGACAATACCCCTGTTAAAGTAGAGGGTGCGGATCTCATCCCAGAACTAAGAGCAACTCAAGAAAAAATGTACGCTTTTTGTGAAAAAGTGATTTCAGGAGACTGGAAAGGGTATACGGGAAAACCCATCACTCACGTAGTCAATATCGGAATTGGAGGTTCTGATCTAGGGCCTGCAATGGTTGTGGAAGCTCTTGCACACTATGAAAATCATTTGGATGTCCGTTTTATTTCAAATGTAGAAGGAGATCATCATGAGGAAATCCTCAAAGGTTTGAATCCAGAAACTACACTTTTTGTAATTGTATCCAAAACCTTTACAACCCAAGAAACCTTGAGCAATGCATACAGTATCCGTAACTGGTTTTTAGAATATGCTCCAGAAGTTGCCATTTCAAAACACTTTGTAGCGGTCTCAACCAACACAGAAAAAACAGCTGCTTTTGGAATTGATGCAAAAAATACTTTCCCAATGAAAAATTGGGTAGGAGGGCGATTTTCCTTGTGGAGCACCGTAGGTTTGAGTATTTGTTTGGCTGTAGGCCCTGAACACTTTAAAGGACTTTTGGAGGGAGCGGGAAAGATGGATTTGCATTTCCGAGAAACGCCTTTTGAGAAAAACATCCCCGTAATACTTTCCCTTCTCAGTATCTGGTACAATAATTTTTGGGGGGCGGAAAGTGAAGTCATTGTTCCCTACACCCAGTATTTGAGAAATCTCCCTGCCTATCTCCAGCAAGGAATCATGGAGAGCAACGGTAAAAGCATCGGTAGGGACGGCAACCCTGTGGACTATCAAACAGGAACAATCATCTGGGGAGCTTCTGGAACCAACGCCCAGCACGCCTTCTTTCAACTGATCCATCAAGGGACCAAGCTGATTCCAGCCGATTTTATTGGCTTTAAAAAATCACTAAAAGGAAATACTGAACACCAAAATAAGTTACTCTCCAATTTTATTGCTCAAACAGAAGCTTTGATGAACGGTAAAACCCTAGCCGAAGTTCAAAAAGAATTGGACTCTAGCGGAATGGACAAAGCCGAACAAGAGCAACTCACTCCTTTCAGAGTCTTTGAAGGAAATAAACCTACCAATACCTTGCTTATAGATCAGCTTACGCCTGCATCTTTAGGTGCATTGATCGCGATGTACGAACATAAAATTTTTGTGCAAGGCGTCCTTTGGAATATCTACAGCTATGACCAATGGGGTGTAGAACTTGGTAAACAGTTGGCAAACAAAGTACTGGACGATATCCAAGGAAAACAAAACCATCCTCACGACCCTTCTACTTCAAAATTACTTTCCAAGATTTAAACACTTATTTTCTGGATTTGTTAACAATATTTTAAAAAAAGGTTAATCACTTTTTAAGTTTAGTTAAACTTTAAAAAAAAGAGGAGTTTATCTTTGCGGTAAATAACTTGTTAAAAAAACAAAATGAAAAAAATGCTATTATCTTTCTTTGCTCTCAGCTCTAGCCTAGCTTTTTCACAAGAGACCAATGAACAAAAAACAGACAGTTTAGCAACCTTTCAATTTCTTGAAGAAGTAGTTGTCTCTTCTAGGGTTATTGATATTGCTAAAGAGAGGGAAACACCGATCGCAGTGAGTCAAATTTCTGCACAAGAGGTGCTTTTGAAAGTGGGAAATCAAGAATTTCCTGAAATCATGAATAAAACTCCTGGAGTTTATGCCACCAAGCAAGGAGGAGGTTATGGAGACAGTAGAATTTCCTTGCGTGGTTTTGATCAAAGAAACACCTCTTTTTTGATCAACGGACAGCCTGTTAACGATATGGAAAACGGATGGGTTTATTGGTCTAACTGGCAAGGTCTGACAGATGTTGCTTCGGGAATCCAAGTTCAAAGAGGACTTGGAGCATCCAAACTTGCCGTTCCTTCTGTAGGAGGAACCGTATCGATCTTTACTAAAAGTGCGGAAAAACAAGAGGGAGGATCCTTAACTCAAATGATTGGAAACGACGGATATATTAAAACTACTGGAGCCTACAATACTGGGGTGAATGATAAAGGTTGGTCCTCCTCTTATTTGTTAACCAAATGGTCTGGAAATGGCTATGTTTACAATACCAGTGGGGCAGGATGGACTTATTTTGCTGCGGTTGGCTATACCCCAGAGGGGTCGGCTCACAGTTTAAATCTTTCTCTTTTAGGTGCAGGACAATGGCACCACCAAAGAGATGTGTGGGTTTCTATAAGAGACTATGAAAACTTTGGTGAAGAGGGAATCGATCAAAGATGGAATACCAACGGGGGAACACTCAACGGGGAAGAATTCAACATGAGAAGAAACTTCTACAACAAACCGTTGGCTACCTTTAACTGGGATTGGAAAATTTCTGACAACATAGATTTAGCAACTTCATTATACGGTTCTGCGGGACGTGGAGGAGGAACAGGACCACGAGGAAGAAATTACGACGTGCTTCCTTTCAATGAAGACCTCACCTCCTTTTTTATTGAAGATGGTAAAACGGACTTTAGAAGAGCCGACGGTACAGTGGACTACGATGCCATAGTTGCAGACAATCGTGCTGGTGCTAGTCCTTACACTGGTGCTATCTCTTCTTATGAAGGATCCCTTTTAGGTGCCAATGGATATAGTGATGAAGGTGTTTTCAGAAGTGGGATGATTCGTAGAGCTTCAATGAACTCACACAACTGGGTAGGAGGAATCTCCAATTTGAACATCAACGCAGACAAAATGCGTTACAGCATTGGGGTTGACTTGAGAAACTACAAAGGGTTCCACTACCGTGTTTTAAACCACCTCATGGGCTTTGATGGGTATTATTCTACCGGAAATAAAAATTCTGCAGGTCAAATTATAGAAACTCTTGTAGAAGCCTCTCCGTTTAACAATACGGGACTTCAAGGTCCTAAAATTGATTACTACAATATCGGTTATGTCGGATGGCAAGGGTTCAACGGTTTAGCGGAATATTCTGGTGATAAACTTACTGCAGTTATCCAAGCTGGACTTTCAAACCAATCCTTTCAAAGAGAAGATCTTTTTGACCAACCAGGACTCCCACTTTCTGAAAAGAAAAATATAGGTGGAGGATACCTTAAAGGAGGGGCAAACTTAAATATCAATCAAAATTCAAATCTCTTTTTCAATGCGGGATACATCTCACGTCAACCTCAATTTGATGCGGTATTCCCTAATTTTGCAAACCGAGTAAATGAAGATCTTCAAAACGAGAAAATTCAATCACTAGAATTGGGATACGGCTATATTGGTAATGGATTTAAATTAAACCTAAACGTATATTCTACTGTATGGGGAAATCGTTTTGTTTCCAGAAGTCTATCCAATCAGCAAGGTATCGATGGTTCTGCTCAGTTTAGAGATATTGATGTAGTACATAATGGAATTGAAGTTGAAGCACAATATCGACCCTCCGGGACTACTAAACTTCGAGGAATGCTTTCCATTGGAGATTGGACTTATACTAAAGACTTCGAAGCCGAACTGTTTGATGATAATCAACAACTCATCGGAACAGGAACACTCTATCTTGAAGGGGCTAAAGTGGGCGATGCAGCACAATTTATCGCTTACCTCGGTATCGACCAAAGATTTGGAGAATCGTTGAATGTTGACCTAGACTATCGTTTTGTCGATGGACTTTATGCGGACTACAGCATTACAGATTCTGCCTTTACAGAAGCAAACAATCCGGGAGCACTAAAACTTCCCTCCTATGGTTTGGTTGATTTAGGAGCAACCTTTACAATGGGAATGGGATGGAGCCTACGCGCAAACATCAACAACCTTTTAAATACGACTTACATTGCTGAGTCAAACTCCAACATTCACGCTACGGCAGGATCAGAAACTTGGAATGGAGTAGATAAAAACAACTCCGTTTGGTTTGGATTTGGTAGAACGTGGAACCTCTCCCTACGTTATCAATTCTAAAATCTTTTAATTTAATTAAAACCCTCACCCCAGTGGGGGTTTTTTTTATGCTTCAAACTTAAGGTCCTTGATTCTTAACTGAAGATTGGTTACCCCCTTATATTCATTTTCTTCCAAAGTATAAAGGACTGAAAAGGGTTTCTGTAGTTTCACTTCAGACAGCAGTTGTCCTAAGCCAAATCCAATACCTGAAAAACGACTACTACTCCCATCGACCACATCCAGACGTAAATGGGTTTTATCCTTTCCAACTACACGACTTCCCCCCGCATCTTTGCAGTGGTGGGTTACAAAAACAGGACGCATATTTTTAGGGCCAAAAGGTGCCATTTGATTGAGAATTCGTAAAAGTTTGGCGTTTAAATCACGAAACGAAACTTCTAAATCATAGGCTAAAGAAGGTGTTTTTTGTTCGGGTAAAATATGCTCGGTAACGTACTTTTCAAAAGCTGTTTTAAACGCATCCAACTGCTCGGGTTGAAGCGTAAGTCCTGCTGCATATTTGTGTCCTCCAAATTGAATCATCGAATCCTTGCAAGCTTCCAAAGCCTGATATACATCAAACCCAGAAACAGAGCGAACTGAACCCGCCAGAACCTCCTCGGACTGAGTCAAAACGACCGTTGGTCGATAGTACACTTCGATCAGACGAGAGGCCACAATCCCAATGACCCCCTTGTGCCAAGAGGGATGATAAACTACGGTGCTGTTATTGTCAACCGCTTCCTCCAGTTTGATCTGTTGCAAGGCTTCCTTTGTAATTCGCTCATCAGTGCTTTTGCGTTCTGTATTAAAAAATTCGATAGATCGAGCGATGGGTAACGCCGTTTCTTTATCAGTACTCATTAAAAGTTCTACTGCAGTTAATCCTTGATCCATTCGTCCCGCCGCATTGATACGGGGAGCAATAACAAAAACCAAATCGGTGACTCGTAAGGGTCGTTTGAGGTCTTTAATAAAAAACTGAAGTCCAATTCGAGGATCCGTTTGGAACTGCTGTACACCCAAAAAAGTAAGGGTTCTATTTTCTCCCTCCAAAGGAACAATATCTGCAGCTATCGCGGTAGCCACCAAATCCAAATACGAAGTCAATTCCGATTCGGGCAAGCCTAATTTGTTTTGGAGGGCTTGAATCAATTTAAAACCGATTCCACAACCACAAAGCTCTTTAAAAGGATAGGGACAATCCTCGCGTTTGGGATCCAGCACCGCTACCGCATCAGGGAGTTCAGCACCCGGTAGGTGATGATCACAAAGAATAAAATCAATTTCCAATTCATTGGCATAAGCGACTTGTTCTATCGCTTTTATTCCGCAATCCAAAGCAATAATAAGTGTGATCCCTTCCTCATTTGCCACTTCTATTCCTTTTTTAGATATCCCATACCCCTCCGAATATCGGTCGGGCACATAGGTTCTCAAATGTGAAATTTTATCTTTGAGGTAAGACGCTACAAGTGCCACAGCGGTAGTTCCATCAACATCGTAATCACCAAAGATCATCACCCCTTCTCCCTCTTCAATAGCGTTGTGAATTCGTTGCACTGCAGCATCCATATCTTTCATCAGAAAAGGGTTGTGGAGGTGCAACCACTGAGGTCTAAAAAACTGTTTTGCACTCTCAAAATCTGTAATCCCGCGTTGCACCAAAAGTTGTGCGATCGTTTTGGGAACGTTCAATCGTTGAGCCAAAAGAGCCGCAGTATCGTCAATAGGATTTGAGATTTTCCTCCACTGCATGAAATCAATTTTTGAAACCTTCTACAACAATTACAAACTCCCCTTTGGGTTTGTGCTCTGAAAAAAAAGTTAATGCTTCTGTTAAAGTTCCTCTGAACGTATTTTCGTACAACTTAGAAAGTTCTCTGACTACCGCTACGGATCGATCTGTCCCAAAACAGGGAATCATTTGATCAAACAACTTTAACAGTTTGTGAGGGGATTCATAGAAAACTAAAGTTTTAGACTCTGAAGCCAAATTTTCCAAACGGCTTAACCGACCTTTTTTGGGGGGTAAAAATCCTTCAAAAACAAAACGCTCACAAGGAATTCCGCTTTGTACTAAAGCAGGAATTAAAGCCGTAGGGCCAGGTAAACATTGTACCTCAACATCTGCCTCCAATGCTGCTCTTACTAACAAAAAGCCAGGATCGGAAATGCCTGGAGTTCCTGCATCGGAAATCACCGCAATGTCTTTTCCTCCCTTCAATTGTGCTATTATTTTTGAGGTTTTATGATGCTCGTTGTGCATGTGGAAACTCTCATAGGAAGTCCCAATTTCAAAATGATTTAGAAGTTTTGTGCTGACCCTTGTGTCTTCAACAAGTATCAAATCAACTTCTTTTAATAAGCGCAACGCTCTTAAAGTGATATCTTCTAAATTTCCTACAGGAGTAGGGATCAAATAAAGCACAGTTCTTGCTGTTTATTTCTTATAAAATAAGTCCTCACTACTCCTCAAAATTTTTCTTTAAAATTGATAAAAAGCGTTCGACTACTTCTTGTTTTCCTTCCCAATTATTATACTCCGTTTGCACTTTTGTTTCTATAAAATGGGTAATTTCTGGCCAGGATTCAAAAGTAACAACCTGAGCCAAGACACTTTGATAATTTTTTGCATCTCCCTCAAAAAGATGGGTGACAAAAGCCAAACGATCATTCAAATCAATGCTTAGTGTTTTGGCAAAATGATCATTGATGTTTTTGCGATCTTCAGTGGGGACATTCTTTTTCTTTAAAGGTTCAGCTACAGGTTCTTTCACTTTGGGAACAAAAGTCGGGGTTTCCTCAACGGTTTCAAAAAGCTTTTCAAAGGTTTCGGGTTCGGGCATCTCTGTTACCATGTTTTTTATGGTTTCCATCATGGGAGCTACTTCCATATTTTCTTCCTTGGAACTTTCTGTTTTGGGTTTGCCCGTCAATGATTCGATCATTTCATTGAGTTGTGCTTGTTGGTACCTCCACAAGTTTTGGTCTGTGTGTTTTTGTTCCAAAAGCATTTTTTGGACTATAGAAAGTTCATAGAGATTTTGAATCGCATCGTGGGTTTTCTCATCATCCCATTCTACGTTTTGATCAATGACTTTTCTCGCCCAATGAAGTAGTGCAATTTTTATTTTTTCTGTCATTAATTTTGAAGCTTCAACCCGTTCGAATTTAATACCTTTGTTTATTAGGCAGAGGACGTAGTCCTACTTACAAGTTGAAAATTACAAAATGTTTTTAGAAAACGCTGTAAACGGAACGGAACAATTTGGCTGGATCGAAGTAATCTGTGGATCGATGTTTTCTGGAAAAACAGAAGAGTTAATCCGCCGGCTTCGGCGTGCGCAATTTGCAAAACAAAAGATTGAAATTTTTAAACCTGCTGTAGATTTACGCTATGATAGCGAGTTAGTTACTTCTCACGATCAGAATCAAATTCCCTCCACACCTGTTCCTGCTGCAGCCAATATTCGTATTTTGGCAGATGGCTGCGATGTGGTAGGCATAGACGAGGCGCAGTTTTTCGACGATGAAATTGTTCAAGTGTGTAATGATCTTGCCAATAGCGGTGTCCGTGTGATCGTAGCGGGTCTGGATATGGACTACCAAGGGAATCCTTTTGGACCCATGCCTGCCCTTATGGCTACCGCAGAATATGTAACGAAAGTCCATGCCATTTGTACACGGACAGGAAATTTAGCCCATTATAGTTTTCGTACTTCTCCCAATCAAGCTTTGGTGCATTTGGGTGAAAAAGAAAGTTATGAACCCCTTTCCCGCGTTGCTTTTAATAAAGCAAAGCAACAAAGCAAGAAAAGAGACGCCTAACCCTTGAACACTCTCCATATATACCTAAACCATCTGGATTATAACTATCAATCTATTCGCCGTAGGTTAAATCCTGAAACTGCATTGATTGCTGTAGTCAAAGCGGCAGCGTATGGAAGTGAAACTCTCCCTATGGCGAAACGTCTAGAACAATTGGGAGTGAGTAGCCTTGCTGTGGCCTATGCTCAAGAGGGAGAAACCCTTCGAAAGGGAGGGATCAAAATCCCTATCCTTGTTTTCTACCCTCAGCCTGAAGGTTTAGAAATTATTTTGGCAAATGAGCTAGAACCATGCCTTTATAGCGAAGCCATCTTTAAAAAATTTAGTCAGCTACTTGATCAAAATAACAAAATGCACTATCCGGTCCACATCAAATACAATACTGGACTGAATCGAGTAGGCTTTCCCCCAGAAAAGGTGTCTTGGGTGTTAGAGCAGCTTGAAAACCAAAGGGTTGAATTAAAAAGCGTGTACTCCCACCTAGCTGCTGCGGAAGCACAGAACAACACATTGCTCAACCAACAACAAATCGAATCCTTTTTAAGGTTGAGAACTCAACATCTCACCATTTTAAAAACGCAACCCATTTTTCATTTACTCAACAGTTCGGGAGTCTTTAACTATCCTGAATACCAATTTGATGCGGTACGCTGTGGTATTGGACTTCACGGATTTGCCAACCGCCCGGAATGGGATCAGGAACTAAAAAGTGTGGTTGAATTAACCTCAAAAATCAGCCAAATTCATCATGTAAAAAAAGGGGGCTTCGTGGGCTATGATCACGGATGGGAAGCCGCTCAAGATACTGTTATTGCAACTTTACCCATTGGTCATGCTGATGGAATTGGAAGACATTTTGGAAACCACAAAGCCAATGTGCTCCTACACCAGAGTTGGGTTCCTATCGTAGGGAACATTTGTATGGATATGTTAATGATTGATGTAACGGGTGTACCGTGTAAAGAAGGAGATGAGGTCTCTTTTTTTGGAGGGAAACAATCTGCCGCTGAATTTGCCCAAAAGGGAGGGACGATTAGCTATGAAGTTTTGACAGGAATAGGTTCTAGAGTAAAACGAATTGTTCACTCGTAAATTTTTTGTTACACATATAACAATTTATTGTTTTTTGAACTATATCTCTCAAGGATTTGTTTGGCGCATTTTAAGTGCTAATTTTGACAAAAATTTAAAAAATGAAAGTAGCTGTAGTAGGTGCCACAGGTATGGTGGGAAGTGTTATGTTGGAGGTTTTGGCGGAGCGTAAACTCCCCATTAGTGAGTTATTATTAGTTGCCTCGGAACGTTCTGTAGGAAAAAAAATTGACTTCGAAGGCAAATCCTATACTGTTATTGGAATGGAAAGTGCGGTAAATGCACGTCCTGAAATTGCACTTTTTTCTGCAGGAGGAGCTACTTCATTGGAATGGGCTCCAAAATTTGCTGCAGTAGGTACTTCGGTCATTGACAATTCCTCGGCGTGGCGAATGGAACTAGATAAAAAACTCATCGTACCCGAAATCAATGGGAATCAGCTCACTCCTGCTGACAAAATTATAGCCAATCCGAACTGTTCTACCATACAAATGGTTATGGTATTGGCCCCTTTACACAAGGAATTTACTATAAAACGGATTGTCGTTTCTACCTATCAATCCATCACAGGTACTGGGGTAAAAGCAGTAGAACAACTCACTAATGAAATGGAAGGCAAAGATGGAATTAGGGCTTACCCCCACCCAATTCATAAGAATGCGCTTCCTCATTGTGATGTATTTCTAGAAAACGACTACACCAAAGAAGAGATGAAACTGGTTCATGAAACCCATAAAATATTAGGCGATTCCTCCATTGGCATCACTGCTACAGCCATTAGAATTCCCGTAGTGGGGGGGCATAGCGAATCGGTGAATCTTGAATTTAAAAACCCCTACGATATTGATCAAGTAAGGACTCTCCTTGCAGATACTCCAGGTGTGGTAGTTCTAGATAACCCAGAAGCAAATGAATATCCCATGCCGATTCATGCTGAAGGAAAGGATGAGGTTTTTGTAGGACGTATTCGAAGAGATGAATCTGTGAAAAACGGCTTAAACCTTTGGATCGTTTCAGACAACCTAAGGAAAGGAGCAGCCACGAATACCATTCAAATTGCAGAATATTTAATCCAACATCGATTGATCTAAAATTATCGCTGTAGTTTTTGACCGCTTACATTAATTTTTTTTTTAAATTTGCCGCTCAATTGTTGAAGAATGAAAGTGTTGAAGGAATACACCCTCCCTTTCGTAGGGTTGAAAGACGGAGAACATAAGTTTTCATTTACAATTGACAATACGTTCTTTGCTCATTTTGAGTATAAAGATTTTGAAGAAGCTGAGATAGAAGGCACTTTGGTTTTGGACAAAAAACCCGCTTTTTTAGAACTCCATTTTGAAGTTCTTGGAAAGGTCGTGTTATCTTGTGACGTTTCTACAGAATGGTTTGACCACCCGATAGATACCCAATTTGACTTAATTGTCAAGTTTGGTACACCTTCAGAAAACGATCCAGATGAAATTCTTGTCCTACCTGAAGGAAGCTATCAAATCAATGTGGCGCACCATTTTTACGAAATTATCGTACTTTCGCTACCTCAAAAAAGGGTTCATCCTGGAATTGAAGAAGGTACCTTGAAAAGTGAAATCTTGGATACACTCAGAGCGTTAGAACCAAAAGAAGAAAAATTAAATGGGCAGGAAGACCCACGTTGGAATAAATTAAAAGACCTCTTGTAGAGCTCTACAAAACAAATATTATGGCACATCCTAAAAGGAAAATTTCCAAAACAAGAAGAGACAAAAGACGTACGCATTATAAAGCTGCAGACCAACAAATAGCTACTTGTTCTAAGACAGGAGAAGCACACCTATACCACCGCGCACATTGGCATGAGGGTAAGCTTTACTACCGAGGTAAAGTCCTCGTTGATGCTGCGGAAACTGCAGAAGCCTGATCCTATTCATTTATAGTATTTTGCTCTTCTTTTTCAAGAAGGGCTTTTTTATTATAATAATTTTGATTAGATCAAAAAACTACTATCTTCACTTACAATTAAGCTCATAACGCTGGGATTGAAATGGACCTAGAGGAAAAAAAAGTTCTCAAATCAGCAATTACAGCTGTAGGAGGCTACACACCTGATACAATCTTATCTAACCATAAATTAGAACAAATGGTGGATACAAGTGACGAATGGATTCAATCCCGAACGGGAATCAAGGAACGTAGAATTCTTGATGACGATAATAAAGCGACTTCTTATCTTGCTATTCAAGCGGCACAAAATCTCATCTCGAAAAAAAAATTAGATCCCACTACGATAGACCTCGTTTTGGTTGCTACAATCACACCAGACATTCACGTTGCTGCAACCGCAGCTTATGTAGCCTCTTCCATAGGGGCCACAAACGCATTTGCCTATGATTTAAACGCAGCTTGTTCTGGATTTCTTTACGGAATGAGTGTCGCCTCAGCTTATATCAATTCAGGGCGTTACAAAAAAGTTTTACTTATTGGAGCGGACAAGATGTCCTCAATTGTGGATTATACCGACCGCACCACCTGTATTATCTTTGGTGATGGAGGTGGCGCTGTGCTTTTTGAACCTAGTACTAACGAATATGGATGGGAAGACGAATATTTTAGAAGTAATGGTTCAGACCGTATGTCTCTTAGAATCAAAGCGGGAGGTTCGCTTTATCCAACTTCTCAAGAAACCTTAGATCAAGGCTGGCACAACATTTACCAAGATGGTAAAACAGTTTTTAAATACGCTGTATCGGAAATGGCTCATGTAGCAAAAGAGATCATGAATCGCAACCAACTGAATCATGACACCTTAGACTACTTAGTTCCTCACCAAGCAAACAAACGAATCATTGATGCTACCGCAAAACGACTGAACCTTAAAGAAGAAAAAGTGTTGATGAACATTGAACACTATGGAAATACCACAGCAGCTACCTTACCGCTGTTATTAAACGATTACGAAACTAAACTTAAAAAAGGAGACAAACTTGTTTTCACCGCTTTTGGGGGTGGATTTACCTGGGGAGCTGCACATCTTACCTGGGCCTATTAAATCAAAATCAACTAATCTATGGATATTAAAGACATTCAAAATCTAATCAAATTTGTTGCAAAATCAGGAGCTCAAGAAGTAAAGCTTGAGATGGAAGACATTAAAATTACTATAAAAACGGGATCCGATCCAGTTGCTGTAGAATCTGGTGGTCTCGTCCAGCAAATTCAAGCCATTCCACCTTCGATGGCTATTCCAACTCAAACTGCAGCTGTTCCTGCGGTAGAAGAAGTGGCTAAAAAGGAGGAAAAAACTGCCGAAGAAGATCATTTGATAACCATCAAATCCCCTATCATCGGAACCTTTTACAGAAAAGCGGCCCCAGACAAACCTTCGTTTGTAGAGGTAGGAGATACCATCAAAGATGGAGATGTACTGTGTGTTATTGAAGCGATGAAACTCTTCAATGAAATCGAATCTGAAATCAGTGGGACTATTGTCAAAATATTAGTAGATGACGCTTCCCCTGTAGAGTTCGACCAACCTTTATTTGTGATCAACCCCTCCTAACATTTTATCATGTTTAATAAAATCTTAATTGCAAATCGTGGAGAAATTGCGATGCGAATCATACGGACCTGTAAAGAAATGGGGATTAAAACCGTTGCGGTTTATTCAAAAGCCGATATGGATAGTCTTCATGTGCGCTTTGCAGACGAGGCAGTTTGTATCGGTCCAGCTCCCAGCAATGAATCATACTTAAAAATGGCAAATATTATTGCCGCTGCAGAAATCACAAATGCTGATGCCATTCACCCTGGGTACGGGTTTTTATCTGAAAATGCAAGGTTTTCAGAAATTTGTGAAGAACATAAAATCAAATTTATAGGTGCTTCACCTTCCATGATCAATCAAATGGGAGATAAAGCTTCTGCAAAAGCTACAATGCAAGCCGCTGGAGTACCTACCATCCCTGGGTCTGAGGGAATCATTGACTCCCTTGAAGAGGCAGAAAAATTAGCTGTTGAAGTGGGTTACCCCATCATGTTAAAAGCAACTGCTGGAGGAGGCGGAAAAGGAATGCGTGCTGTGTGGAAGCCTGAAGAATTAGAAAAAGCATGGAACAGTGCTCGCCAAGAAGCTGCAGCATCCTTTGGAAATGATGGGATGTATATGGAAAAATTGATTGAAGAACCTCGGCATATCGAAATTCAAGTGGTGGGAGATTCTACAGGGAAAGCATGCCACCTTTCTGAACGGGATTGCTCTATTCAACGCCGTCATCAAAAATTAACTGAGGAAACCCCCTCTCCTTTTATGACCCCTGCCTTGCGCAAGAAAATGGGAGAAGCAGCCGTAAAAGCGACTGAATTTATCAAATATGAAGGTGCTGGTACGATAGAGTTTTTAGTAGATAAACATCGAAACTTCTACTTTATGGAAATGAATACTCGTATCCAAGTAGAACACCCTATTACAGAACAAGTAATCGATTTTGATTTGATTTGTGAACAGATCAAGGTGGCAGCAGGAGAAAAGATTTCAGGCAAAAATTACTTTCCAAAATTACACTCCATTGAGTGTCGTATAAATGCTGAAGACCCTCACAACGACTTTCGCCCCAGTCCCGGAGTAATTACTACCATGCACTTCCCTGGAGGACATGGAGTTCGTTTAGACACCCATGTATATAGTGGTTATGTTATTCCACCGTATTATGATTCTATGATTGCTAAACTCATCACAACTGCGCAAACACGAGAAGGTGCCATCAATAAGATGAAGCGTGCATTGGAAGAGTTTATTATCGAAGGAGTAAAAACAACCATTCCCTTCCACCTAAAATTGATGAGTGACCCTGCCTATGTAGAGGGAGATTACACCACAAAATTTATGGAAGGTTTCCAAATGGATGACTAAGTAAAGCTTAAAGCATCACTCACGAGTGACAAACGTGCCTCGTGAGTAATGATAAGTGTTCCTTTAGCCTTTAATTTTCGAAGTTACATTTTCGGGAAGTACCTTAAATCCCATATTGTAAAGGGTAAATCCAAAGATATCCGCGTATTGTTCTATTGTTTTTGAAACAGGAGTACCTGCTCCGTGACCCGCATTGGTTTCAATACGAATCAGTACGGGATTTGCTCCTTGATGTTTGTCTTGAAGTTCTGCTGCAAATTTAAAGGAATGAGCAGGAACCACACGGTCGTCATGGTCTCCTGTAGTGATTAAAGTAGCAGGGTAGATGGTTCCCGCTTTCACATTGTGGACTGGAGAATAACCTTTTAGGTATTCAAACATTTCTTTAGAATCGTCAGAAGTTCCATAATCATAGGCCCATCCAGCACCTGCTGTAAATTTGTGATAGCGTAACATATCCAAAACCCCTACAGCGGGGAGTGCTACTTTCATCAGTTCAGGGCGTTGGGTCATTGTAGCTCCTACCAATAAACCACCGTTAGAGCCCCCCCTAATAGCAAGAAACTCGGGACTGGTGATGTTGTTTTCAATTAAATATTCAGCGGCTGCAATAAAATCGTCAAAAACATTTTGTTTTTGCTGTTGGGTCCCAGCCTTGTGCCAAGCTTTTCCATATTCCCCACCGCCTCTAAGATTGGGTACTGCATAAACACCTCCTTGTTCCATCCAAACGGCATTGGCAATGCTAAAAGAAGGGCGTAAACTGATATTAAAACCTCCATAACCGTAGAGAATCGTTGGATTTTTTCCGTTGTATTCTACCCCTTTTTTTCGAGTAATAATCATCGGTACTTGAGTGCCATCGGCAGAAGTATAAAACACTTGTTCCGAAATATAATCATCGGGATTAAAATCGATCTCAGGTTTCCAATACTGCTTAGAGATTTTTGTATTTGGATTGTAGGAATAAATCACTCCAGGCGAATGGTAATTTGTAAAATTATAGTACAAGGTATCATCTTCTTTTTTTCCATTCCATCCTCCTGCAGTCCCAAGTCCTGGGAGTTCAACCTCTCCCAAATTTTCCCCCTGGGCATTGTATTGAACTACTTTGGTGATGACATCCACTATATAGCGTGCGAAGAAGTATCCCCCACCGCTACTGGGAGAAAGAACATGATCCGTTTCTGGAATGAAGTCTTTCCAGTTTTTTTCTTGAGGTCTATTAGCATTCACTTGTACTACCTTTTGCTTCGGGGCATTGCTATTGGTTACAATGAAAAGTTGTTCTCCCATCGAATCTAGTAGATAGCTGTCTGTAGAATAATCTTGATCTACTGAAAGCAAGGGGCTGTTTTCTTTGCTCAAATCTTTTAAAAAACTCACATTCCCAGAAGTAGTTTTTGAGGCAGAAATAAATAAGTACTTCCCATCTTCGGTTACAGAAGCACCCACATACCGGTGTTTTTCGTCAGGAGTTCCCCCAAAAATTAACACATCATCTGATTGTGGAGTTCCTAGTTTATGAAAATATAACTTGTGTTGATCGGTCATTTCGCTCAGTTCACTCCCCTCGGGTTTGTCATAACTGGAATAGAAAAAACCTTCATTTAACTTCCATTGGATTCCGCTGAACTTGATGTCCATCAATGTGTCCTCAATGACTTTTTTGTTAAGGGCATCCATTACAATTACTTTCCGCCAATCACTCCCTCCTTCACTAATTGAGAATGCTGCTAGCTTTCCATTCTTAGAAAAACTAAGCCCCGACAGGGAGATAGTTCCATCTTCGGCAAAAGTGTTTGGATCTAAAAAGACTTCGGGTGAAGATTCCTCTTTTTGACGATACACAACGTATTGATTTTGTAAGCCATCATTTTTGTAAAAGTAAGTGTAGTCTCCTTCTTTAAAGGGCGCTGATAATTTTTCATAGTTCCAGAGCTGCTCCAATCTTCGCTTCAATGTACTTCTAAAAGGAATGTTGTCCAAATAAGAAAAAGTAGTCTCATTTTGTTTGACAACCCAGCTTTTGGTGTTCTCAGCGTTGTCGTCTTCTAACCAACGGTAATTGTCGATGACTTCAGTATCGAAGTAAGTATCTACTACAGGAATTTTTTCTGTCGTTGGATACATTATTTCTGTTGTATTGTTTTGACAAGAGATAGATAGGAGTATTATTATTAGAAAAATAGGGCGAATAGACATAAGATTTATTTTTTACGAATTTAAAAAAATAATCCCTCCTTTGGGTATCTCAACCTAAAGAAGGGATCTTAAAAAAATACTGTCGTTTTAAAATCAACAGTCAATTATTAGTGAAATTGTACTAAGCCTGTGCTGATATCATACATTCCACCTACAATTTTAATTTCGCCATTTTGCTCCATCTCTGCTAGTACAGGGCTTGAAGAACGGATTTCGGCAATTGTCATTTCAACATTTTTTTCCGCTACCGTGTTGACAAAATCAATGTTGGAAGAATTGCGAAGACTTTCCTCTTGCGGTTCTTTGACAGCCTCAACGGCAGGTTCAATTTTGTTGATCAATGCAGTCAAATTCCCCAGACGTGCGTGATCGCAAGCGCCTTTCACGGCTCCACAAGCTGTATGACCTAAAACTACAATGAGCTTGGTGCCGGCAAGTTTACAAGCAAATTCCATGCTGCCTAAGATGTCTTCATTAACAAAATTTCCAGCGATACGAACGCTGAAAATATCTCCTATCCCTTGGTCAAAAATCAACTCTGAGGAGACACGTGAATCGATACAACTCAATACTGTAGCAAAAGGGTATTGACCTGTACTAGTTTCACTAACTTGTTGCATTAAATCTCGATTTAATGGCTTTTTTTCAACAAAACGTTGATTCCCTTTTTTCAATTCTTCCATTGAAGATGAAGGGGTCATTTGGGCTTGGGTTTCTTTTGTTTGTGCTTTCATAATAATTAATTTAATTGGGGAAAACCATTATTGGTGTTTCCGTAAGTGATAAGATTTTTATTAAGTTTCTTTTTTGTTGTGTTAAACAATTTTTTAAGGGCAAAAGCTGCTTTTTGATGCATAACAAATGAACATTGTCATTCTCAATATACTTAGAATAATTGGCATAATTTTCCAAATTAGTTTCAAAGTAATACGTAACTAGTTCATTGGTATGCTCCGATTTACAGACATTTGCTTGGGTACTAAATTGAAAGAGGCGATGTGTTCCTTTTGCATTTTTCAGTAGGGTTTGCATCATAGGATGGCTGTCAACAAACTGTCCAATAAAGCCTAGTCCTAACGCCTTTTGCTTTGATGGAAATCTTTTAGATCTCGTGATCAAAGTGACGCCTCTATGACATTTTAGAACGGTTTGAAGAAGGGTTGTCCTGTACCAAAAACTATTCATTCCGTGATAATTCCCTAGCACTACAAGGTCAGGTTTGGTGAGTTTGATATGTTCGCGAACTGCATCTACTGGATGACCTATTTTTGCATTGTAAATCATTGGTATGTCCTGCGTTTGGATAAACTTTTCCACCCTCGTTTTCAATTTTAATTGGAGGACCTCCTTTCGCTTTTTCAGGTCTCTTAAAACACGGACTTGACTGGATTCTGAAGGTAGCCCTTTTACAGGCTTTACTCCAAAAACGTCTATAGCACCCTGGACCAACTTTGCGAGTTCAATTGCCATTGGAAGTGTATGGGAACTGCTTCGCGTAAAGTTGGTCAGTACTAAGATGCGATATTTTGGTTTTAAGTCTTTCATTTCGAATTAGGCGCTTTTGGTTCCTAATTTAAAAAAGGAAATAAAACTATCTGGATTTTCGACGGTACCTCGCTCCGAAATAATTATAATATCAATATTTCTGACCTTTCTCTTTTCAGAAAAATCTTGAAGAATCTCTATGATATCATGATCTAAAAAACGAGTCTTTCTGACGTCTAGTTCCAATACCGTGTCTCTAGGTAAAGCATCGAGCTCTTTCAGGATGGCTCCTTTATTAAAAAAGGTTACCTCTTCTGCTAAAGTCATTTTAATTCTGTGCTTTCCATTGCTCTTGTCCTCAATATGAAGAAAATGTGAATTTTGGAAGCTTTTTATTAAAATTACCACTATACCAACTAGAAGTCCTAATCCAATTCCAATCAATAAATCTGTGAATACTATTCCTAGAACAGTAACTACAAAAGGAACCGATTGTTTCCAACCCAATTGGTACATCGTAACAAACAAACTGGGCTTTGCCAGTTTATATCCTACAATTAGAAGAATGGCCGCCAAAACCGAAAGTGGGATCTGGTTGAGCAATACGGGAATCAAAAGAACAGAAATCAATAACAAAAATCCATGAATGATAGCAGCCATTTTTGTTTTCCCTCCAGATTGAATATTGGCAGAACTACGAACAATAACTTGCGTAACTGGTAAGCCTCCAATAAGTCCAGAAATAAAGTTTCCTGTTCCTTGAGCGATCAGTTCTCTATTCGTAGGAGTCACCCTTTTTTCAGGATCTAATTTATCGGTAGCTTCTACACAGAGTAGTGTTTCTAAACTGGCAACAAGAGCAATGGTAAATGCCGTAATCCAAATCTGTGGGTTTCCAATCACCCCAAAATTGGGAAAGCTAAATTGACCGAGAAACGAGTTGATATTTTCAGGTACAGGTACCGAAACCAATTGTTGACTTTGGATGGCCCAATAGGCATTGTCGGAAGTTATTACAACAAATAAGATCCCAACAGCTACCGCCACTAAAGGGCCTTGAATAAGCTCAAAAATTCTTGCCTTTTTACTCAATACATTTGACCATAGCAAGAGGATTGCTAAGCTTAAGAATGCAATCAAGGTTGCTCCAGGGCTAATGTACTTTAGAGCGTTAAAAATTCCTGAAAATGTATTTTCTCCATTGTGTTGGAAAAAGGAAAAGTCACCTTCTGGGCTTTCATATCCAAAAAAATGAGGGATTTGTTTTAGAATAATTATTATCCCGATTCCTGTAAGCATTCCTTTGATCACAGAAGAAGGAAAATAATATCCAATAATACCCGCACGTAAAATCCCAAAAAGGAGCTGAATTAACCCTCCAAGAACTACGGCCAATAAAAAGTTTTGAAAACCACCTAGGTCTCCTATTGCAGTGAGCACAATGGCAGCAAGACCCGCCGCAGGGCCACTCACTCCAACTTGGGAGCCACTCAGGCTTCCCACTACGATACCTCCAATAATTCCAGCGATTAACCCTGAAAATAGTGGTGCACCACTTGCTAGAGCAATTCCCAAACAAAGAGGTAATGCCACAAAAAATACTACAACACTAGCTGGAAGGTCGTGTTTTAGATTTGATAAAAGATTTAAATTTTTCATATTATTTTTTTTTCAAATAGAAAGCACGCTTCCCATTTGAAGTTTCATTTTTAATTAAAATTAGTTGTTTATTATATTAAAGTCTGGGGAAGGCTCAGGTCTGCCGGGGAGGAGGCAAATGAATCTCTAAAAAAATATTTGATGCTGGAGCTTGAAAAAAATTATTTAAGCAAGGCGCATCAGTCGATAAAAATGATAAGGATGATTTAAAGAAGTTATGAATTTTGGTATCCTCTTTTTTTTCCTTTTCTGATTCTTCAGAGGTATCTTCTTGCCAATCTATATGTTCAATTTCAAAAGAATTTTCAGTCAAGAGTGACAAAGATTCAAGTGTCGTAGATAAAGTCAAAAAGGCGAGCATATTCCAAACGAACAGGAATTTGAAAATAGATCCAGTAAGAAAACGATGCCACTTCATAATACTCTTTCAAAGATTTCAAACTTGGTGCAAATATAATAGTATTCACTGAAAAAAAATTATCCAATGTGCTTTTTTAGAAAACAATTGGTGTTTTCATTTCATGCAATATTCTATAGCTAATGCACCTAAATGATTATCGTAAATTGATTAAAGTTTAGGTTTTTTACCCTCAGCAGAATACGATCTAGATTGAAAATGGGTTTTGATTTTTTGAAGGGCTAATAGTTCTCCTATAAATTGCCAATCAAAATTGACCGTTTGATTTGCGGGATGGTTGTGATGATCTTGATCTAAAAGGTAACCCTCAGGCTTGTTCAAAATTCGAGTTTTGGCATATACAGTTTCCATTTTCTCGCGTACCGATGAAAAGGATTGAACCGTTTTTAATATCTCTTCTATTGCTTTTTCCTCTAAGTCAACGCTTGTCGCCGTGTCAAATACTTTGAGTTGGGACATTAAATTAAAGTTGTACTCTACAAGATGAACCACTTCATTGTATACAGCAAGGTTATAGGTTGACTCAGGATCTTGATCTACAATCTTCTTTAAAGTCGTTTTGACTTGATCCAACTGGATCTTTTGTGCTTGTAATTGTTCTAAACGAGCACTGTATTTTTTAGTCCAATCACCTTTAGAATTAAAATCAGGCATATCGATAATTTGTTCTTCAATAGGGTTTTCTCTATGAATGAGTGAATTTCGGTGATGCCCCTCTTCGACAAACAGATTGGTCCAAAGTGCAACGGGTTGATCTAGCAAATCAATAAATGCGTATTCCTCTGATTTAAATTTAGGTCCAAATTTTCGGTGACGATATACATTTTTAAAGGCCTCTTTGGAGCGTTTTAAGCCGCCCCAAGTGTATTCAGCAAAAGCAGTGATTCCTCTTTTGTATAATTCAAAGTGAGGGGAGTCATCATCCCAAAGGGTCAGTAATAATCCATTGTAATTTCTGTTGATGGACTGTTCTGCAAAAGTTCGGATTTGATCGATATTACTTTCTCTCTGAGGCATCAGCGTCCAGCGGGTTTGCCCTGCAGTAGCTCCCATGACTTGAAAGCCATTTGAAGAAAACCAATCCATGGCTTTCCCGTTTCCATAAGACTCTGCCTTGTGGTAATTCCACCTCATATACACACAATTTTTAGGAAATTGAGTGATGAATTTGTTCAACTTAGGTTCATTTATCTCCCAGATAGAATCCACCGTGGCTGGGGCCATGTCAGTATTATAGATCGGGCTCATTAATCCCGCTTGCTTTAACGGCATATCATCCCAAAATATGGGAATTCTTTTGTTCTCTGCTGCAAAAGCAGAAACTTTATTGAGCCAAATCAAATTTAATTCCAAAGCACTTTTTCCACTTCCCCTTCCCGTAGTATGCACCTCATCCCCTCCCACATGGAGATACTTTCCATGCGGAAACGCTTCCAGTGCATCCAAATACAAATCATATTGTAACGCATAGGTTTCTGGATTTAGAGGATTGAAGGCCCAGTCACTTTCAGGAGCATCTCTCAATGCTTTATTTTTTTCGTGTTTTAAAATAAATGAAGCGTGTCCTAAGCCCTGAACCAATGGACTGATGGAAATATTACGTTCCAGTGCGTAGGTACTCAGATCACGCCACTCTTCAATAGAAAGTGCATCTTCTGAAGCAACTTCAGGTCTTCTTTTGTACTTTAATTTATCCTCAATCTCAAGAATGATTCCGTTGATTTTAAGTTGTGCCAATGCATCTATTAAATCATAGTAATAACTTTTCTTTTCCAGATGGTGTTTTACATCGATATGAATAGGTCGAAATGCAATTTTTGGAGCATCTTTAAGTGCTACAACAGGTAATGGTACGTTTTGATTTACCGCATCTTCGATCATCTGATTTAGAGTGACAAACGCATAAAATAATCCTGCTTGATCTTGGGCTTGAATGACTACTTTTTCCTCTTCAATTGTAAGGGTGTAGGATTCTGATTTTTGATTTTCTTGGGGTTGGATACTAAAGTATAGTTGGGCCTCATTTGGCAGAGTAGTTTGTTTGAATTGTTTCCCATATCCAAAACGGATAGGGAGTAGGTCCGAGGTGGGACTAAAAGCTGTGGTTAAAACATCTGGAGATAAGCTGGAATACGAGTTCTCATAATGAACTGATTCTACGGAAGGTACTAATGGAAAAGATTCTTCAAAAGAGGACTTGTGCGCTTCACATCCTAGTGTCAAAAGCAATACAAACGAGATGAGGATTTTTAAATTATTCAAAACCTAATTTTTAAGTTAGCTTCCAAAATACAAAAAATCACGTTCTTTAATTAAATAATTTGAGGATTCAATAGTTTGAGACACTTTAACTATCCTTGGGTTGGTTTTATTCTTACTTTTTGATTGCATGAATGCTTGGTAAAATTATCGGAGTAGCTTTTGGGAAAGCCGTTTAAGAGTTCCGTATAAAATTGTACTTGAAAGGGACATATTCAATGACTATATTTTAGGCTTCATCGTCAACTCATTGTATTCAATACGCTTTAAAAAAATAGATCGAGCTTTAAATACCGCTTCACTAAAGGAGCTATGGTTGGCAATTCCCTTTCCTGCAATATCAAACCCAGTACCGTGATCTGGCGAAGTGCGTACTTGATTTAACCCTGCTGTAAAATTGACACCTTCGCCAAAGGAAAGTGTTTTAAAAGGGATCAGTCCTTGGTCGTGATACATGGCTAGGACTGCATCATATTTTTGAAAAGACTGGTTTCCAAAAAAACCGTCTGCAGCAAAAGGTCCAAAAACAAGGATTCCTTGGTCAAATTGTTTTTTTAATAAAGGGCGCAACAAGGTGTCGTCTTCTTCCCCGATCACTCCATGGTCTCCTGTATGGGGGTTGATACCTAAAACAGCAATTTTGGGACGTACAATTCCAAAATCATATTTTAAACTCTGTATTACTAATTCTATTTTTTTTTGAATCAAACTTGGGGTCAAGTGTTTTGTAATTTGTCCTAAAGGAATATGGTCACTCACCAAGGCTACCTTTAATGAGTCTGTGATCATAAACATCAAACTCTCACCCTCCAGTTCCTCATTCAGAAAATCCGTATGTCCGGGAAATCGAAAATCGTCAGATTGTATGCTTTTTTTATGAATAGGTGCTGTCACCAAAGCGTCAACTGCTCCTTTCTTAAGTGCATTTGTAGCTGCTTTTAAAGAACGTACTGCATGAGCTCCTGCATCGGGTTGTACAGTTCCATAAGAAATGGGATAGGGATTTTCCCAAGTCTGAACCACATTAAGTTGTCCTTTATTTGGTTTTTTTAAATCCTTTAAAGAAAAAAGAGGTGTTGAAAGTCCCAAATTTTTGCGTTCATCATAAAAATTCTGAGGATGGGCAAAAACAATAGGGGTAAAAAAGTCATAAATACGTTTGTCTTGAAAGGTCTTTAAAATAATTTCAATCCCAATTCCATTAGGGTCACCTACAGAAATTCCAATTTTAATTTTTGACAATTGACGCACGTGAGTTGCTTTTTATCTTACTTTTGAGACAAATGTAACTAAATCTATAAGCATGTTTACGGGAATTGTAGAAGCTTTTGCAAAAGTACATCGTCTGACCCAAGAGGGTACGAATTTACATCTCCAATTTGAGTGTGAATTGGCGAGTGAATTAAAGATTGATCAAAGTGTTGCGCACAATGGGGTTTGTCTTACTGTAGTGGCTTGTGATTCAAAATACTATACAGTAACCGCCATTAAAGAGACCTTAGACAAGACCAATTTAGGTCTTCTTCAGTTGGGGGATTGGGTCAACGTGGAACGCGCTATGAAACTCGGCGATCGTTTGGACGGGCATATCGTTCAAGGGCATGTAGATCAGACGGCCCAATGTATTGCTGCAGAAACAAATGAAGGGAGTTGGACTTATACATTTCAATATAATCCCAAATCGGAACACATCACCATCGAAAAAGGGTCCATAACTGTAAACGGTGTCAGCCTTACTGTGGTCAATTCTAAAGCGGATCAGTTTTCTGTTGCAATCATTCCCTATACATATGAGCATACCAACTTCAAACAACTGGAAGTAGGGAAAATTGTGAACCTAGAATTCGATATGATTGGGAAATACATTTCAAAGCTCTATTTAAGCAACTAAATTTTGTATTTTTAGAAAAACTATATACAATGAATTTTCTTGAGCTTGCGACACTTTTATTAATATTAGCCTCCGTTTTTTCAATTATCAATCTACGTTTATTAAAACTTCCTCAAACCATTGGATTGATGGTTTTAGCGATTGTACTATCGGGGAGTGTTTTGGCAATAGGTTTGATCAATAAGGATTTTTTAGCTTATGCGACTTCGCTCACACAACAATTTGATTTCAGTGTGTTACTGATCGATGTTATGCTCCCCTTTCTGCTGTTTGCAGGTGCCATCAGTGTGAATGTACATGAGCTTCTTAAAGACAAGTTGACGATCATCTTACTCGCCAGTTTTGGAGTGGTATTTTCCACTTTTATTGTAGGAACCTCCCTATTTTGGTTAGTGGATCAGGCTGCATTTGGACTTTCTGGACTTGGTTTGACATATATAGATTGTTTGCTTTTTGGCGCATTGATTGCACCCACCGATCCCATAGCCGTATTGGCCATGGTCAAAAAAATGAATCTCTCCTCAATTACAGAAACCCGTATTGCAGGAGAATCTCTGTTTAACGACGGTATTGGAGTGGTTCTGTTTTTAACGCTTTTAAGTATGAAAGTGGAAGGCGTAGAAAACGTAAGCTTGCAAAGTATAGGAAGTCTTTTTGCTACAGAAGTTGTAGGTGGGATTGCGCTGGGTGCCATAATGGGTTTTCTGGGATTAAAACTCGTGAAGTATATCGAAAATGAATATGTGGAATTGGAAGTTTTGATTACGCTTTCATTGGTTCTTTTAGTTCCTGTAATTTCCAATGTTTTTCACTTTTCTGCTGTATTAGGTGTAGTGGTGATGGGGCTGTTTCTAAATCAAAATCTCGACGGTGACAAAGAAGCAGTGGGTGTACAAAAGGTAATGGGAGATTATGTCTATAAATTCTGGCATTTATTGGATGAAACCTTAAATGCAATACTCTTTATTTTGATCGGTTTAGAGATTATTCCTATCCTTCAAAACTTTGATTTTTCATATCTTTTGATTGTATTGATTATGATTGTTGTGGTGGTCGTGTCTCGAGGAATTGGTGTCTTTATACCAATCAAAATACTTTCTATCAAAAAAACATTTGAGAAAAATACTGCACTGATCATAACCTGGGGCGGGCTTCGTGGAGGCTTGAGCATTGCTCTAGCTCTAAATCTTCCAAGCAGTTTGGGTACGGGAAAAGACCTCATCTTAATTCTTTCATACGGTGTGGTTTTATTTACCATCTTGGTACAAGGGTTGACGCTCAAAAAAATTGTAAAATAATTTGATAACCAATTAAGGTGTCGTTATATTTGAATCGAGTAGTTCAGGCTGTGACAACAGCAATGTCTAACAAAATATGAAAGGAGGTGTCTATGTCTTATGATAATCATTTAAGGAATTCAAGACAGCAGGTGCCGACTAACGGTCCGCTGTAGCTTTCCTTATCTATTTATAAAGCGGATCGATGGATCCGCTTTTTTTTCATATGCAATATATCCCACAAGCCGATTTAAACGAGTTTTTATCCGAAGATCCGGTTCGAAAAGAAGCCTTTGTTCAGCATATCGGAACGGCCTTTCAGGAAATTGGATTTCTGGCTCTGAAGGGACATTTGTTGGATGCTGCACTTCAGGAAAAACTCTATCAAGAAATCCGTAACTTTTTTGAACTACCCAGCGAAATAAAATCTACCTATGAAATTAAAGATGGAGGTGGCCAAAGAGGATATACTGGTTTTGGAAAAGAACATGCTGCAGGAAGAACTGTAGGTGATCTGAAAGAATTTTGGCATTTTGGTCAGGATCTAAATCTCAAACCCGATCTAAAAAATAAGTATCCCGACAACCTTATTGTCCAAGAACTCGAAAACTTCAATCACATTGGAAATTTAGTATTCCTTAAACTCGAGGAAACCGCAAAACTTGTCCTTCAAGCTTTGGCTCTTTTTCTCAAACTAGACGAGCACTACTTTGACAAATATATTGACGGTGGAAATTCGATTCTACGCGCCATACATTATCCTCCTATCACTCAGGCACCAAAGGACGCAGAACGTGCCGCGGCACACGGAGATATTAACTTAATTACACTTTTGATGGGTGCTCAAGGAGGAGGATTACAAGTTTTGAATCGGCAAAATCAATGGATTAATGCCGTGGCACAACCCGATGAATTGATGATTAATATAGGAGATATGCTTTCCCGTCTGACGAACAATCTACTTCCCTCCACCATTCACAAAGTGGTCAATCCGCCTCCAGAACAATGGGGAAGTTCACGCTATTCCTTGCCTTTCTTTATGCATCCTATTCCTCAAATGCCTCTAAATTGTTTACCTCAAACTGTAAGCGCAGCACACCCAAAACAATATGAAGATATTCTGGCAGGAGATTTTTTACACCAGCGTTTGGTCGATTTAGGTCTGCTTAAAAAGTGACTTTTATCCTTTTTTTAATTCCTCTAATACTGCCCGTCCCAATGCTGCTAAAAAAGGAATTCCTTGCGCTTCAAATTCATATTGGTCATCGTTAAAAATACCGTTTTCGTTGACTAGTATTGTTGCGGTTAAAAAAAACTCAATCCCACTTGATGCCTCTTTGACATAAGCAACATCAGTCAACGTTCCATAGGCATATCCTACTTTGTTATAAATCCGAATTTCTGGAGTCATCGCCCCCTTTTGATCACCATAAATTAGGAACTTTCCATAACTATCCCAATATGTTCCATCTTTATAATTTGGGTAATTACTTTCTAAAGTGGATCGGCTCATCCAAAATTTTAGGAACGAATAGTCCTCCTCAGTAATCTCAAATTGTTGTTCTTCTGAAAATAACGATGGGAAAATTAGTCGTTGAAGTAACCCTTGAAGGTCTCTTATGGAGATTCTGTTCTTTTCACTAAAGTCCATGGGCTTCTCTACAAAATTCCCATTGTTGAGATACCCTTTTCCTTTTTTGATTCCTTTCAGAGAATGTGGCTTCAATTCTAGTCTGGCGCGAAGAGAAGGCTGGTGATACAACGTGTCTTGGTCAGCATCCAAAAATATATATTCCCAAGTGGTGGTGTTGTCCGCTCCAAATAGAAATTTGTGGTGGAGTTGGGTGTTTGATAAACCTCTTTTTTTCAGTTCCAAATTGATGTAATCTCTCCCTAAAAAATCAAAAAGATAATTATAGGCTTCATTGTCGCTTACTAAAAAAATTTTTTTTATCAAATGATGGACCGTTACTTTTCCTTCGTTGTGGGTGGTATCCTTTTCAATGATTGGGTCTCCATTTTTATTTTTAATCAGAAAAGGGGTGTCTGCGTCAATTTGAATTCCTTGTGACTGAAGAGTTCTCAGTTTTTGTAATGCGAGAATTGCTACTGGTAATTTTGCCGTACTGGCAGGATAGAAATAGTGCATTTCGTCCAGTTGAAAAGAAGTCTCTTTAAGTTTGATTGCATTGGTGTTTGATCTTTCCACTTGACTGAGAAGAATTTGAATTTCGTGCTTTTCCTTCTCTTTTAAAATTTCTTGAAGCGCAGGAGTGGAATTCAACAACGCACGATCCAAAACAGTAGAAGAATTAGTACATCGTACAAGAAATGATCCAACCAAAGCGAATGAAAATACCCTTAGTAAATATATTTTAAACATAGATGATGTTGTTAATGGCTTATTACAGCAAAGTTAAGTACTATTGAAATAAATGGTCTTGAAAAAACAGAACTACCTTCTTTACATTTCATCGAAAGCTGCAATATCTTGCGCAGAAGTCAAGTCCAAAATATGTTCTTCCCTTCCAAAACAAATGATTTGTTTTGGTTCGTTTTCGTTAAGCATTTTGATTGCTGTAGGGAGTTCTTTTTCTTGACGCTCTGGGTGAATGGGACAATTTTTTAGATAAGGATAAAGTTGACCTCCATGAAAACTAAAAATATTCATACTCACTCTAATTTCTCCTTTACTGTCTTGGTATTTTTCAGCAGTTTGCGCATCTGGTTTTTCAATGATACCGTTTAAAAACCCTTCTGAATCAATATCCATTACCGCAAATTTGCCTATACGTTCGTCGCTAAACTTTAGCGAAGATCGAGCATAGCTGATCAAGGCATTGGGCGTCTTTCTGTTTTGGAGCAATTGTTTGAAGGCTCCTTCGGAATACAAATTATCTCCATTACAAATTGTAAACGTCTCATCAAGTAAGGCTGGATACTGTTGCATAGCCTGTTCCACGGCGTCTGCTGTTCCTAGGGGTTTTTCTCTCCCTTCTTTTAGGTGTTGAATTGCAAAATGCACCTTTGCACCAGCAAAAGAATTTCCAGTTCTTGCACTCCCAACCCATTCTTGAAAGGCCTCATTATCTGGACTTGTGATTAAAAATACGTCAGTATACCCTACTGCTACTGCATTAGAAATCAAATGAAAAAGAAGCGGTTTTTGATTTGTTCCCAATGGAATTAAACTCTTGTGTACACGCTGTGCAAGATTTTTTTGATCTGAAGACAGAAGACTGTTTTCGAGCGATTTTTTCATTCGAGAAGAAGCACCTCCCGCCATAATCATCAGACTTTTCATTCGTTATTCGTTAAAGTAATTTCATATGCTTTTTTTGCTCCAGCTTTTAGAAATGCAAGAATGACCTTTTCTTTTGTGGCTTCGCTGACCATAGCCACCATACAACCTCCGCCACCAGAACCTATTATTTTAGCACCTAAAGCACCTGCTTGTAAGGCAGCTTTGATTTGCTTTTGCATGACTTCTGGTGTGTTTTGAATCCGTTCCTGGAGAATGACTTGGTGGGCATTCATCCACTTTCCTAAAGTAACGTGGTCTGTTGTGGAACTGGATAACATAGCTTTTGCATTTTTTGTTAAAACAAAATTATAAACCGCAGCATACCAATGTGCTTGATAGGGCTTTGAAACATATTTTAAATATTCTTTATAGGCTTCTTCACCAGCTTCTTGCATATTAAAATTGGGTACATTTTTTTGAACTTCGGCTATAGCG